>VOFE01002290.1_pt1 | contig 284000 bp, 370 predicted proteins | sample 5384071 | NCBI WGS metagenome assembly VOFE01 (sample SAMN12384724, study PRJNA508395) | human gut metagenome | isolation source: healthy gut D | host: Homo sapiens
TCTGACATCATTGTGGTCGATCTTGGAAACATAAGCATACAGGGTCGTATTATCCTCGGTGAGGAACTGTACATACTGCATGCCCTTGTAAGTAGAGGTACCGACAACACCCATGGAAAGCACATAGTTCCCGGCGAAATAAGTTTCGTCGCAAATCTCAGCCTTCATGATGTACTTGCCGTTTTCAATGGTGAACTTAAACTGCACGGAAGAAGCCGTGAAGCCGTCCTTGCCAATGGCATCAAAAATAGCATCCTCAGCATTGATAACGCTATTCGTGATCTTGTTGTCCTTATCAACGCCCCAGTACTGGCCGGGACATATTCCTTACCATCGGAGAGGGGTGTAAGCGCCGGTGATGTTGTTATAAGCAACAACATTGGCAACAACCTCAGTGGTCTTCATGTTCGCAAGGGTGAGTCTCTCAATGAAGATGTACTCATACTTGCCGTCGCCGTCGTTATCAATGAGCTTATACGCAGCGCTGTTCTTGAGGCCATAGGAAGCCTTGAAAGCAGCAAACGCATCAGAAGCATTGTTCGCAACGACTTCACCGTTGATGTAAGCGATGACATGATCGTCAAGCAGATTCAGAAGGTAGGTTTCCTTCTTGGTAGCATCGGTAACATTCAGCTTGCCATCATCAATCAATCGTACCGGTAACGGTCTTGTAATAAGCATTCTCAGCTTCCTCATAGGCAGCGTAGAGAATCTTATAGCCGTTCTTCTCGGTGTTCTTGGCAACGTACAGGGTGTACTTCTGGCCGATCTCATCAACAGTCGGCTTCTCCTCAATGCTAAGGGGTCCGTGATGAAATACTTCACGTTGCCGGAAATTTCATCCTTGAAAGCGAAGACAGAGTAATCGGTGGAACCGGAGCTTGTCAGCGCCGAGGAGGATCGCGCCGCGGATGATCTCGAGATCGAAGATCTTCTCAGCGAGGTGACCTTGGTGCCAACTTCGTAGCAGTCAAGGACGTTCGCGACCATAACGATCATGTCGCCACGGGACAGGTCGGTGCCAAAGAGATCCTTGGAAGAGACGCCGTCATCGAGGCCGAGCTCGATCGCATGCTTGCGGGCTACGAGTTCCCAATTCTCGGAACCGATCTCGTAACCAACGAGGCGGGCGAGCATGGTAGCAGCCTGCACGCCGTCAACGTTGTCGGTCGGGCCGAACTTGCCGTTGCCGTAACCGGCTACAACGCCTTTAATGTATGCCCAGTTGACATACGGGACATACCACTTGCCGTCCTCAACATCGTCAAAGTACGGGCAATCGGTGCTGTAAGTAGAAACATACTTCTCTTCAGCATCGCCGGTGTACAGACGATAGAGGATGGCGCACAACTCACCACGGGTGAGCGTGTCAGTCGGATTGACACTGTTCTCATCGTCGCCTTTGATAACGCCGAGAGCATACAGGAGCTGGAGCGCGTCAAGCTGCTCAGCAGTAAGCTCGTCAACATCATCATAGGGGAGAACGGTTTCAATCGCACCCGCGAACATGGTCAGGCTCAGCGCCAGAACCAGAACGAGGGCGAGAACCTTTTTAAGGTTGCTCATGGTTGAAATCCTCCTTGATAAATGTTTTCTAAGGGTAATCCTCGAGCTTACGCACGGGAACCCTTGGCATATACAATATAATCTACTCCCCGGCAATAGTCAAGGCATCCGGGGCAGGTGTAACGCAACTGTAACAAAACCCGTCCCGGCTGTAACAAAGTGTGTAACACAGGAAAAGTCCGCTGAAAGAGCGGACTTTTTTCGTCTAAAACGGACGGCGGGCGTCACTCCGCGCGCTTCATATGAACGTCGAGCTGCGGGAACGGGATCGAAATGCCGACGCGGTCGAACGCGGTTTTCACGATCTCGTTCATCGACATCAGCACCGGGAAGTAGTTCTCCCCGAGGCACCAGACGCGCAGGGTGTACTCCAGTGAATTGTCCCCTGGCGGGACATCCAGACCATGGGTTCCGGGTCCGGGAGCACGGCCTCGCAGGAGAGCGCCGCCTCGCACAGCGTGCGCCGGACGAGCTCCAGGTCGGAGTCGTAGGCGACGCAGTATGTAAAATCCGCGCGGCGCGTCGTTTCCGCGGTGCAGTTTGTGATGGATGCGTTCGTCAGGCTGCCGTTGGGCAGCGTGATCTGCCGGTTATCAGGCGTTGTAATGACGGTATAAAACACCGTAATGCTTTTCACAACGCCCGTGCCGTCGGCGGTTTCAATAAAGTCGCCGACCTTTGAAGGGGTTTAAAGAAGAGGATCATAATGCCGCCTGCGAGGTTTGAAAGCGCGCCCTGGAGCGCGAGGCCGACCGCGACGCCCGCGGAGGCCAGCACCGTCACAAACGACGTCGCGGGGATACCGAGCGTCAGCGCGGCCGAAACGAATACGAGCACGCGCAGCGTTATGGATATCAGACTGTTCAAAAAGGAACGCAGGCTATCGTCGAGCCGCGCAAAAACGGGCGTTATTCTTGAGCCAGCGGCACAGGAGATTCGTCAGCTTTAAGCCTACAAACAGGATAACGGCCGCATAGATCAATTTCAGGCCTGCGGAGGTCAGGTTCCCCCAAAGGGTCGAGAGTACTTCTTCCACTATCGTTTCTCCTTTCATTTCTTATCCTTATCATACTACACACGCCGCGCGGGCGCAATCTTTTCCAGGTTGTTTTGTCGAAATTTCTTTCCACCGCGCGATACGAGTGCAGCGCTCCATACGTACCCCTGCGGCTTCGTCTGTAACCATGCCGGCTTCCGCGGGCGCCGCAGACGGGCTCGCGCTCCGGGGCGCACTTTCAAACGCACCGGCGGCACCGGGACCAACGTCCCGGCAGGCTGCAATACCGGCGAAAACGGGTAAAATGCCGCCGCCAGGCAGCTCAGGGGAACGGTCGCCCCACTTTCCCCGCCAAAGGCCTGTGTCTTTCAGGTTTGACACGGCCCAGCGGCCTATGCTATCATAAAATGGGAAGAATATGAAAGAAAGACTGTTTCATTTTCTTAGGGCACGCGGCACGTATTTAATTTTCGTCCGGCAGGACTTTATCTTAATTGTACGCTTTATTTTCATATTTTGAGTACTACAAAGCTTTCAGGAGGCGTTATGATGCATATATCTGACCTAATTGTCAGGAAAAAACGCGGCGAAGCACTTTCGCGCGACGAACTGGACTACATCGTTTCAGGCGCGGTGCGCGGCGATATCCCGGATTACCAGCTCGCCGCGTTTCTCATGGCGGTCTGCTTCCAGGGGATGACCGTGCAGGAGACGGCGGACCTCACGCTCTCCATGGCGCACTCCGGGGACATGGCCGACCTCTCCGATATTCCCGGCGTCAAGGCGGACAAGCACTCGACCGGCGGCGTCGGGGACAAGACGACGCTCGCCGTCGCGCCAATCGCCGCGGCATGCGGGCTCGTCATGGCGAAAATGTCCGGGCGGGGTCTCGGACACACGGGCGGCACGGTGGACAAGCTCGAGTCGATCCCCGGCTTCCGCACGGCGCTGGACAGCGCGGAATTCCGCGCCATCGTGCGCAAAACAGGGCTCTGCATCGCCGGGCAGTCCGGCAACCTCGCCCCGGCCGATAAAAAGCTTTACGCCCTGCGCGACGTGACCGCGACGGTGGACAGTATGCCGCTCATCGCCTCGTCCATCATGAGCAAAAAGCTCGCCGCGGGCGCGGACGTGATCCTGCTCGACGTCAAATACGGCAGCGGCGCGTTCCTCTCCGCGCCGAAGGACGCCGTGGAACTGGCGGAACTCATGGTCGGGATCGGCACGGCCGCCGGACGGCGTACCGCCGCGCTCATCACGGACATGGACGTGCCGCTGGGCGCGGCCATCGGCAATAGCCTCGAGGTGCGCGAAGCCGTCGAGACCCTGCGCGGACACGGCCCGGCGGATTACACGCGCGTCTCGCTTGCGCTCGCGGCGTCGCTTTTGTCGCTCGCCGGGCGCGGGACGCCGGAGGACTGCCGCCGCATGGCGGAGGACGCCGTGCAAAGCGGCGCGGCCTACGCAAAGCTTCGCGAGATGGTCGCGGCGCAGGGCGGCGATCCCGCGTATCTCGACGATCCTCCCGCTTCCCGCGCGCGGCGCATGTGGTGCCCGTCGCCGCGCCCGCCGCCGGATATTTGCAGCGGATGGACACGGCGGCAATCGGCCGTGTCTCCGTCACGCTCGGCGCGGGACGCGAACGCGCGGGCGAACCCATCGACCACGCGGCGGGCATCGTGCTGACGCGCAAGACGGGCGACTATGTCCAGCAGGGCGACGTGTTGGCCTATCTGCACACGAACGCGCCCGCCGTGCTCCCCGAGGCACAGGACGCCTACCTCGCGGCGCTGACGTTTGGGGAGGCCGCGCCCCCGTCCCGCGCGGAGATCTATGCTTATGTAACCAAGGATCAGGTTATCAATTATTAGATATCGAAAAATTTCTATACCGACATTTTCATTTCCAATTAAATAGATACCTAAATCTTAGGGAATGTAAAACAATAATTCTTGTTATATTATATCCATATAAGGTTTTGTGAAAGAAGTGAATTTATATGGATAACTATAACGGCCTTCTTGTCTTGCGCGACTATGGCCACGTCGAGGTGAAGTTCGCGGCGCTTTTAAAGGAGCGCGGCATCACGCGAAACCGGCTGAAGGAATTAACAGGCATCAAATACGAAACCATCGACCGCTACTATAAAGCGGAGAATATTGCACGCGTGGATCTCGACTTCCTCGCACGCGTCTGCTGTGTGCTGGGCTGCCGCGTCGAGGACATCCTTGAATACCACGAATGAGCGCGTTTGAAAAGGCCATGCTGTCGTTGACCGGGGCGTTCCTGCTGTTCTGCGCGGCCCTCCTCCTGCTGCAAACGTCCGCCGCGGCCGTATCCTGCGAGGGCTGCACGGTCTACACGGAAGGCGGCGCGGCGCACGCACCGTCCGGGAAAAGCTGGACGCCGTGCTCGGCACACAAAGCGGTTCAGCGGACACGGAAGGGCGCATCGACGTCAATTCCGCCACGGCGGAGGAGCTTGCCGCGCTGCCCGGCATCGGCCAAACGCGCGCCGCGCGCATCATCCGCTACCGCACCTACAACGGGCCCGTTTGAGGACGCCTCGTACCTGCGCGACGTGACGGGTATAGGCGACGGCCTTTACACCCGTATCGCGGACCTCATTTTGCCGGAACCTGAATGATACGCCTCTCAGCTTCTATTTTCTGGAAAATAGCCCCCAGCCCGCAAGGTAACTGCCTTGCGGGCTGGGGTTTCATAGTTTCATTTCACACCGCGAAACGCCTCGAACCCTGACCGGGAAAGTCCGTGTCCAGTGCCAACGTGCCACACCTGCGGCGGCGTCGTCCTGTTCCGCCTGCTTTGCGCGCGTACTTCGATAACTTCTGTGGCGCGAGCGCAAACGTCTGCGCCAGCTCGTGCAGGAACGTCCGGAAACCCTCCTCCGGCCCGGACTTCCATTCAAGCTCCAGCTCGTAAAACGGCACGGGCCGCTCCGTTCCAAACGTCCCGGCGTCAAACGCCAGCTCCGCGCATACGCCGTCCCACGCGAGCAGCAGCGCGCGGCGCACAAACCGCACCCGCGCGGCCACAACAAGCTCCGCGTCCCGCACCGCGTCCGCAAACGCCTGCGGCGTGCCCGACGCGATCAGGCCGCGCACGCCGTCTTCGATCGTCTCCGCCGGGCACTCCAGCTCATGCCGCACTTTTAAAGCGCCGCGCGCCGACACGTCCTGCTTAAGGCAACACACGCCGCGTCCGTTTTCACGGCGCAGGCGCAGCGTAAACCGCCGGCGTCCAGCCGTCCCGCGCGGTCGCGATAATACGCGCTCTCCATGCGAATCGTATGTACGTCTCCCGCGAGGCGTTTTTGCACAAGCGGCGCGTCCAGTATGGCGAAGCCCGCCGCCTCGTCCGGCAACGCAAACTTTGCCTCAACCTCCACGGCTTAGTCCTCGCGGCGCGGGAAAATACAGCGCAGAACGACAATGGCCGTGCCTAGCGCCGCCAGCACGCCGAACAGCGGCATCAGCTTGCGCATTTTTCTGAAAGACCGCCGTGATCGACCCGATTACCGAGACGCCGAACGCCGTCACAGCCGCGGCCTCCGAGAGCCCCCGGACGGCGGAAGCAGACGCACACGGCCGCGTAAAGTCCCACGAGCCGCGCCCAGACGGCCAGCGCCGCCTGCCGCACGTCGTCCGCCTTCGGCAGCTTTGCTTTCGCTTTCCCGTTTACGCCGGACAGCTTCTCCCCGAGCGCCGCAAGTCCCGCCTGCAGCGCGCCATTTTTACAAAGTTCCATCATTGACCCTTCCTTTCCTTACAGCCGTCGCCGGTCAAAAGGCGGTTCACCTGCCAGATGTCCCCGCCCCGACCGTCAGTACAATATCGCCCGGGCGCGCGAGCTCACGGATGCGCGCCGCGATTTTTTAAAGCTTCCCAGATACTCGGCGCCCTTGATTTCCCGCGCCATGTGCGCCATATCGACGCCATACACGTTATCCTCCCGCGCGGCGTACACGTCCGCCAGCAGCACGACGTCCGCCAGCGCCAGCGCCGCCTTGAAGTCCTCGTAAAGCGCCGCCGTGCGCGAATACGTATGCGGCTGAAACGCGCAGAGGACGCGTTCGTAGCCCATCGCGCGCACCGCCGTCAAAAGTTCGTGCAGCGCCGTCGGGTGGTGCGCGTAATCGTCCACAACCGGCGCGCCGTTTATCTCGCCGCACCGTTCAAAGCGCCGCGCGATCCCGCCGTACCCCGCAAGGCCGCGCGCGATGGCGTCGATGTCCGTGCCGAGCGCGGTAAACGCCGCCGCCGCCGCCAGCGCGTTATAGACGTTGTACGTCCCCGGGATGCGCAGGCGCACCCGGCGTTCGCCCGAGGGCAGTACCAGCGTGAAGGCCGGGTAGCCGCGTTCCGTCACAATGTCCCGCGCCGTCACCGCGCAGCCCTCGCCCAAAACCGAACCAGAGCACGCGTCCGCCGTACCCTGCGAGCGTATCGCGGACAGTTTCGCTGTCGCGGTTTGCGGCCACCGTGCCGTCCGGCGGCACCAGCTCCGCAAATTTGCGGAAGGAACGCTTGATGTTCTCGAGATTTTTTAAAATAATCGAGATGATCCTCTTCAATGTTATTCAGCACGGCGACCGTCGGCGGGAAGTGCAGGAACGAATCGCAGTACTCGCACGCCTCCGCGAGAAATAGCTCCCCCGCACCGATGCGGTAGTTGCCGCCGATGACCGGCAGCTCCGCGCCGATCATCACGGACGGGTCGAGCGCCGCCTCGAGCGCGATATGCGTCGCGATGCCGGTCGTCGAGCTCTTGCCGTGACACCCGGCGAAACAGACCACATCGCGGTAGCCGCGCATGATGTCGCCCCACGCCTGCGCGTTCCAAAACCGGGATGCCGCGCTGCTGCCGCGCGCGGGCGACCTCGGGATTGTCGTCGTGCACGGCGGCGGTGCGGATCACCGCGTCCGCGCTTTCGACCGTATCGCCCCGGTGTTCGTGTACGACGCGAATGCCCGCAGCCTCCAGCCGGTCGGTCATGGCGTTTTGGGAACGGTCGCTGCCCCACACGACGTCGCCGCGCCGCCAGCGCAAAACGCAAGACTGCTCATGGAAATGCCGCCGATGCCGACCAGGCAGACCCTGGCGCCGGGTTTCAGGATTTCAGCGCTCTGCATAGTTTCCTCCGAAAGAAAATTTTAGATGTATCATACTATGTCAAACGGATAAAAATAGGTACCAAACGGAAGCACCTTTTACTGCAAACTCTATTTTCCCAATTTACCGTCACATAACCACCCTGGATTGATGCAAAGGAGCGTATCACATGGAAATCACAGACATCAAAATCAAGCACACAAACGACGGCGGACGTATGCGCGCGGCCGTCTCCGTCGTATTTGACTCCGCCTTTGCCGTACACGACATCAAGGTGATCGAGGGACAGGACAAACTTTTCCTTGCCATGCCGTCAAAAAGCTCGCGGACGGCACTTACCGGGACATCGTGCACCCCATTAACCGTGAAATGCGCGAGCTTCTGGAGGACTCCATACTGGAAGTGTACCACAACGAGCTGGCTAATACAACCGAAATTTAGACCCGAAAATTCCTGAAAAGTCATTGCCTTTCGGCAGGACAAGCGGTATACTGGATTCATAAAGATCCCTGCTTGGAGGAATTTTTGTGAAAGTATTGATCTTGTCCGTATCGACGGGCTATGGCCACCATGCCACGGCGGGCGCGCTGGCCGAAAGCCTGAAAAACCGCGGCGCCGAGGTCGAGGTCGTCGATATTTACGAGAAAATCAACCGCCTTTTCCAGCACGGCCTTTCAAAGAGGCTATCTGATGACGATGAAATATCTCAAAACAGGCTACCGCGTCGCCTACCGTTACCTTGAAAAACGCCCGCCGGAGACGTCCGAGTACTCCATGACGAGCTTTATCAACACCCTGATGGGAATGAAATTTTCGTCCTTTATCGACGACTACGACCCGGATGCCGTGATCTGCACGCATCCCTTCGCCGCGCAGCTTTTAAACGAGATGAAACGCCGCGGCTGGCTGGCCGCACCCGTCATCGGCATCGTCACGGACTACACGCTCCCGCCCATCTGGTCGGACGTGTCGTTCGTCGAGTATATCGTGCTGCCGAGCGAGGTGTTTCTCTCCCGCTGCAAAAGCGCGGCATTGCGGAAAACCGCATCAAGCCGCTCGGCATCCCGGTACGGCACAAGTTCTCGAAAAGCTTCCGAAGGACGAGGCGCGCCGGCGTCTGGGCCTGCGTCCGGAGTCCCCGGCCGTACTCATCATGAGCGGCAGCATGGGCTACGGCAACATTAAGACCATCGCGGAGAAAGTGCACGAGACGCACGGCGAGCTACAGCTTCTCGTCGTCTGCGGCACAAACAAGGTGCAGTACGAGAAGCTCAAGCCCTACGATTCCCCGGATTTCCGTGTGTTTTCCTTCGTTGACAACATTGACGAGATGATGGACGCCTCCGACTGCCTCATTACAAAGCCCGGCGGCCTGACCATCAGCGAAGCGCTTGCTAAGGAGCTGCCGATGATCCTCCTCTCGCCCATCCCGGGCCACGAGGAACGAAACGTGGAGTTCCTGTTAAACGGCGGCATGGCCATGCGCGTGACAAAAACCTTCCCGGTTGATGAGGCGATATACCAGCTCTTCTCCGTCCCGGAGCGCATCCGGCTGATGGAGGACAGCATCCGCCTTTATCACAAACCGCACGCGTCGGACGACATCGCGGCGTTCGTGCTGTCGCTCCAGCAGTGACTCGCCGCATTCCGTACCAGGGGATGCATATACACCGCCACATACGCTTTGGGTCCAGCGCAGCCCCGCAAAAACGTACATAAACCGCCCGGAAACATTGTTCCGGGCGGCTTTTTCATGCCTCCGTGTCCTGCTGCGGCTCGCTGTCGCGGCCGCGGTTCCCGCGGCCGCCAGCCTTGATCACGCGGCAGTCGCTGATCGGATAGTATTTCGGCAGCTCACCTGGCTTATCAAAACGAACCTTACACTGCTGCTTCAAAGGTTGACCTCCATAATGGTCCCGACGCCGTTCGGCGTCTGCACGATGGAATCAACCCGCGGGCTTTGCGGATCAAATCCTCGTACGCCTCCTGCTCATACTTTAAGCAGCACATGAGGCGCGAACAGTTGCCGGAGATCTTCGTCGGGTTTAAGGAAAGCCCCTGCTCCTTCGCCATTTTAATCGACACCGGGTGGAAATCGTCCAGGAAAGACGCGCAACACAGCGGACGGCCGCATACGCCGAGTCCGCCGACCATCTTGGCCTTGTCACGCACGCCGATCTGCCGCAACTCGATGCGGATGCGGAACACCGACGCCAAATCGCTTGACGAGGTCGCGGAAATCCACACGGCCGTCCGCCGTGAAGAAAAACAGAAGCTTGCTGCCGTCGAACGCGTACTCCGCGTCAATGAGCTTCATGTCAAGCTTGTGCGCGGCGATCTTCTTCTCGCAGACGGCAAAGGCGTCCTTTGCGCGCTCTATGTTCCGTTCGGCTGTGGCAAGATCCTCCTTCGTCGCCACGCGCAAAACCTTGCGCAGCGGCTGGACAGCTCCGCCTCCTCCACCGTGCGGTTTTCGAGCCATACCTCGCACAGCTCCACCCCGCGCGCGGTCTCCACCACCACGCGGTCGCCCTTTTGGAACTTCAGTCCCGCAGGGTCGAAATAATAAATTTTGCCGGTTCTTTTGAACCTTACGCCAATGATTTCTATCAAACCAGTTACCCCAAATTGATTTTTCTCCGCGAAAAGCTCCGCGGGTATCGTTCCCATTAAATGCGCCGGGCCGACGTTTCCCTCGTTCAGCGCCCGGCGGCGCATCACCATTTCCGTCAGCCGGACAGAAGCGCGGCCGGCAGTCCGGCCAGTTTCCGCACGCCGCCGTCCGACGGCGTATCCGCCCCTGCGTTTGCGCGGAGCGCCGCTTCTAACATTTCCAAAACCGCCGCAAAAAATCCGTCGAGCTGGGCGCGCTTCAGCTTTTCATTTTTCAGGCAGAATTCCAAAAGCGCAAGCTCGCTCCCGGACGCCACGGCGTCGGCAAACGCCGCGGCCAATGCCTGCGACTCCGCGTCAGCCGCCTGCGCTTCGCCGTTCCCCGCACCGCCGATTGTGACGCAACGCGAACGCACCGTCTGCAAAAGCGCCTGGGCGTTGTCGCACAAAAGGATGAAATACACGCCCGCGGGCGGCTCTTCAAACAGCTTAAGAGCCGCGTTTTGCGCGGCTCCGTTCATGTTCTGCGCATGCAGGATGATATACACTTTCCCGCCCGGACTCAAAGGCGCCACATACGCGTCGCGGCGCATGGCGCGCACATCGTCCACGGCGATATCGCGGTTCTCCCGGTCGAGCGTCTGCACGTCGGGATGGATGCCCTCGCGCACGCGGCGGCAGACGCCGCACGTACAGCCCGGCTTCCCGCACAGCAGCGCCGCCGCGGCCTCGCGCGCAAAACGCAGCGCCTCCCGCCGTCGTGCTCTACGAGCACCGTATGCGGCCAGTCCCGCCCTGCGGCAGGAACTGCGAGCCTGTCAAACTCTGTCAAAACGTTCCACGTTGAGCACGAACAGCGTCGCGCCGCCAACCGTCACCTCAACGGGCATGGAAGGCAGATAATTCGTGCCGATATCGGTAGTAGTGGGAACGACCTGCTTGCGGCTGTGGGAGTGCTTCTGGATGATGCGGATCACATCCTCCACTTTGTCGTCGTCCACGCCGATCAGGATGGTCATATTCCCCGCACGGAGGAAGCCGCCGGTCGTGGAGAGCTTGGTGACATGATAACCCTCATGCATCAGCGCATTCACGACGACATTGGCGTCGTCCTGGTTAATTATAGCAAGGACCATTTTCATAGTGTCATCCCCTATCTATGATTTACAAGTTAAGTATACCATTTTTTCACGTAAAAGATTCAACGTTTTTTGTATAAAGATTACATTCCTTTTTTGCATTCGGCTCCCCGTCTCACGTTTCCCGGAGGAAATGCCGCTGTTTACTCGTAAATACGCTCCAAAAGGGGCTTGCGTAGATGGGGTTTAGGTCAAACACGACCTCGTCCCCCACCTCGCAGGGGATTTTCGTGACGTTTACGACGGTGTGCACCATGCCGATATGCCCGAGCACCGGCGCGCGCTTGCCGCGGATCGTGACGTAAATGCGCTTGCGTCTTAATAAAAGCTTGATATCGCCGAAGAGATACCTTAATTTATCGCGGATGCGGAAGATGTCGTGCCCGCGAGAGAGGTTGAAGCCGTCGCTGTACCCGAACGGCACCACGGCGATGCGCGTCGGCCCCTTTGCGCGAAACGCCGCGCCGTACCCGACGGTGCTGCCCGCGTCCAGCCAGCGCACCTCCGTCACGGTCGCCATCGCGTGACCGACAGGCTGCAGCCCGGAGGCGCCGCGTCCCGCCACGCGGCCCAGAAACGCTGAGCCGATGCGCACCGCGTCCGTCCCGCTCGCGTCGTGGCCAAAGAGGAACGCGGAGTTTGCAAAGTGGATGATGCCGGGGTCGAACCCGGCCGCGTGGATCGCTTCCGCGGCGGCGAGCAGCGTTTTGAGCTGGTCGTCGGCCGTATGGCCACCAGAAAAGGCCATGTTGCTGTGTGAATAGATGCCTGAGATCGCGATCTTCGGCATAAAACGAAAAATGGAGAGGACTTTGTCCGTCTCACTCTCGCGGAAACCGTACCGGCCCATGCCGGTATCGATCTTGATATGCGCCTCCACAACCTCGCCGCGCTTTTCCGCCATGCCGTTTAGCACCACGGCCGACTCATATGAGCCGATCGTCGCAACGGCCTTTGCCTCCAGAATATCCGCGATGTCCCGCTCGTCGGCGGTTGAGCGCATGACGAGGATCTCCTCGTCGATGAAACCCGCGAGACGCAGCTTAATCGCGTCCGTCGGCTCCGTCACGGCAAAGCGTTCGATCCCGCAGTCGCGCAGCTCGTGCGCGAACTGGAGCATCCCGAGGCCGTAGCCGTTGCCCTTCAGCACGGCGTAGACCGCGCGGCCGTCCGCTTTCCGCTTGACGGCGTCAATATTATTCCTGAGCCTGTCCCTTTCCACAATATATGCTTTCATAAGGAGCCTTCCTCTCTTAATTGCTCTGGTTTTTATGCATATAGCGGATCTTGCGGAGTCTTCTGTATACATGCTGCCCATTTTCCACCAGCGCGTACACCGCGCGGTTGATCACGAGGTTCATCTCGCCCACAAACTCACAGAAGTCGCCGTTGAAGCCCTTTTTAAACCGGTAAAGGCCGTAAAGCGGGTTATCCTCCGAGAGGTCGCCCGACACGCCCCGGAAATCGTAAATACGGCTGCCCTTTTCGATGGCCCAGCGGATCATCTCCCACTGGAGCAGATAGTTCGGCATGAGGTTCCGGTGCTCGTTCGAGGACGCGCCATAGAGGTACCAGACCTTGTCACCGTACCAGATGGCCAGCGTGCCGGCCACGGGCTTGTCCTCATAAAACGCCATGTAGAGCCGCGCGTGCTCGCCGAGCACATCCAGCATTTTTGCAAAATAGTCCGGGCCGCGGGTGATAAAGTTATCCCGCACGCCGGTCTCGTGCATGATACGTGCGAAATCCGGTACCATTTCCTTCCCGCACACGCGCACCGTCACGCCCTTGCGCACGGCCAGACGAATGTTGTAGCGCGTTTTTTGCTGGAATGACGCCATCAGCTCGTCCTCGCCGCGCCCCGCCATGTCGATGCGGAACACGTACCGGGGCTGCACGCCCTCGAAGTTCTTGCTGCCCTCGCTGATGCGGAAGCCCTCGCCGCGCATGATGTCCGCAAACGCCGTGTCCGATGAGAGCACGGCGGGGTCCATTTTCAGCTCGTAGCTGCGGTAACGCCGCGCAAGCTGCCGCGCGCCGGAAAGGAGCTCCGCAATCGTCTCCTGATCGTGCGGGTCGCAGACGGGGCCGCGCCCCGCGTACATAATCGTCCAAGGCACCACGGGCAGGCGGCGGATCAAGATGGCGAGCGCGCCGCGTACCGCGCCGTCGCCGCCGCGGGAAATCACGCCCTCCCAAACCCAGTTGTCCTTCACCCTTCCCCACAGGCAGGACTGCATAAAGTGCCCATACGGATGGGACATGACGAACGATTCATATTCATTTCGGTTTTTTCAGTTACAAACTCGGTCAATGCTTATCCTCCAAAAAGACGGACGGCGGGATGTAATTTTTGCCGTCTTTCTTCTATTATTCCAAGTTTATTATCCCACATTCCAAAGAAGCAGTCAACGAATTTTTCTTCTTTTGCGCAATTGCCGATCATATATCTCCATATAACCCACAAAATTACAAGAATCTCGAAAAATCAAAAAATATTTGCTAAACTGTTTGTATTTTACTTGAAATATATAACGTTTGTGCTATACTATATTTTGGTCTTGTTCATGAGACCGCAAGAAAAAATGATAAGAGGGTAATTTTCATGGCAGAAGCATTTCCAAGGACCCTTTCCCTTCTTCGTAAAGAACGCGGCATCAGCCAGCGGTGCGCGGCGGAAGATTTACATGTCTCCCAGGCGCTTTTGTCGCACTACGAAAACGGCGCGCGTGAACCGAGTTATGATTTTCTCATCCGTGCAGGCTCCTATTATCACGTATCAACAGACTACCTTTTGGGCCTCACCATGTCACGTGAGCGCAGCGAGGATATCCTTCTAAGCGATAACCCCGCGGAGGAAAGCAGGGACGCCCCGCCGAAGGTGAAGCTCCTTGCAAATTCCATCAACCTGGTCTACGATCTTTTGCGCAGCATCAAAAACTCAGTTTTCACCGAGCGGGTGGAGGAATACCTGATCCTTGCCGTTTATAAGGTGTTCCGCTATCTCTATATGTCTTATCCGGGCACCAAGGACGGCTCTTTTCCGTACCCTTCTCTTCCTTTTCGGAGCTTGTCGATATTGAAATGAAGCGTTCGGAGCTTGAGATCAAGCTGCAGTCGAGCATCCTTGCCGCGTCCAAGACAGGCGGGACCGGGATGTCCTACGATCTTTTGAACCAGAAATATCCGGAGCACAGCCGTTACGCCATGCCGCTTTTATACGATGCGGGCGAGTATCTCATGCCCAACATCGAAAAACGTGATACCAAAAAATGCGTTTAAAACGTGCTGCTGTAAACGCACTTACGCCCATCGGCAGCGCCGGTTTCCGTAAAACCGGGGACGCGTCAGGGCTTGCGGGCCGAAGATGTGGGATGCGGCAGATGTTATATCCGTCCGTACCCCGTGCGGAGAGCGTCGGGCTCTGGACGTTTATTTCGGCTGCGGGAAGCCGCGCGCGTATGGCAGAGCGCCTCGTTCGGCAGCCAGATTGTTCGCTGTCACAAAATATTTTAAACAGCAGGCGTCGGTCATTCCGGCGCCTGCTGTTTTTGCAGCGTCATGCGTCCGGTGGATTGATCCCGGACGCCGCTACGATACGATTCACTACGTCTTCCGGGTCCAGACGGTCTGTCTCGATCTTCAAATCGGCACACATTGTTTCTAAGGCATACATACACCTGTCAATCTGCTGTTCTGCCCAGGAGCCTGCCGGTTCCCCTCTGCCGGCCAGCCGTTTTTGCAGCGTAGGCTTCGAGGCGAGCAGGACACAGTGCCACATGAATACCGTCCGCACGAAGCCTTCCCACAATTTCATCGTAACAGCCGGTATCGACAAGCGTCATGGGGATGATCAGCTGCCCTTTGAAATGCTCATGGAGGTACCGGATGACCTCATAATTGATACTCCTCCAAATCGGAATTTCCTGAAAGTCGCCTTTCCGCTGCATGGAAGCCGGGAAAACGTGCCATAAAAAAATACCCCGCCTGTTCCGGGTCATAAACATGCGAATCAGGTATCCTCTTATGTAGATATCCAGCCGCCTCACTTTTTCCCGCGCCAAAGGCGCCATTGATCCAGAGAATCATTTTCCACCTCCCGCGCCGTCCTATTTCCCAAGTGATTCTGACAGCAAGCATATTCGTCCTAGTTGTCAACCCCGGACAAATCGTCCGGGGTTTTTTCGCTGGTACGGCGCCGCCGCCGATTTAGACATGCTTTCGCGCAGGCTTGTACGCCATTCAGTTGCATTCTCGGCGTCCTTCCGCCTATTCGGACGCGCTCCCGTACACCTGCATTCTCACGGCGTTCTTCCACCTTTTTAAACATGCACCCGCCCGTGAAGCACGTTATTCGTATCTAGCCGTTAAGACAGAGGCGCAATTCGGTTAAAACACGCACCCGCGCGTAAATCACGTCTGAAAGGCGACGCTGAAGCTTATTTAGACTGCGCTTACAGCACAAGCACCGCGCGCACGCGCGCGCCGTCCGTGGGCAGCTCCACCGCGGCGGCGGGACTGCCGTCCACCGTCAGCCCCGGCGTACCGCCGCGCCGTACCTCCAGCTCGACGCAGCCGCCGTCCAGCGTGACCTCCGCGCGGAAACCGTCCACGCGGCGGGCAGGCGCGGCTCCACATAGAGTCTGCCGCGCTCAAAGCGCAGGCCAAGCAGCTCGCCGAGCGCCGTTTTGAATACCAGCCCGCCGCGCCCGTATAGATGCTCCAGCCGCCGCGCCCGTACAGGCCGTCCGCCGCGTAAACGTCCGCCGCGAGGTAGTAGGGCTCGGCCAAGTACCGCGCGCCGCGTTCCGACGGGAGAAGCATCAGCAGCGTGGCGGCCGCCTGCTCCGTCATTCCGGCGCGGAAGAGGCCAAGCGCAAGCCAGATCGCGCCGTGCGTGTACTGTCCGCCGTTTTCACGGATACCGGGTGGATACGCCTTGATATAGCCCGGCGACTGCGCGGACTCCCGCGTAAAGGGCGGCGTGAAGAGCCGCACGACGGGATTGCCGTCCCAGAGCATGGAAACGGCGCTCTCCAGCGCAGTTTTCTGCATGGCCGCGCGTTCGCCGTCCTCCGGCGCGGGGTCGGCCAAGGCCGCGAACGCCTGCGAGATCGCGTCGATTCGACACGCGTCCGACTCTGCGGACCCGAGCGGCGCGCCGTTATCGTAGCGCCCGCGCAGGAACCACTTTCCGTCCCACGCGCGGTAGGCCGCGTCCGTCAGGGCGTCGGCAAACGACGTCCATGAAAGTGCGTGCGCCTCGTCGCCGCGTACGCGCGCGCCTCCGCCGACATCCCCGTCAGCACCATCACGCCGAACCACGAGAGCCACACGCTCTCGCCGCGTCCCTCCACGCCGACGCGGTTCATCGCGTCGTTCCAGTCGCCGCCGCCGATAAGCGCCAGGCCGCTCGGCCCCGTCCCGCGCCGGACAAAGCAGTCCGCCGCGCGGACGCAGTGCTGCCACAGGCTCTCTCGCGTATCGTTCGCCTTTTCCGGCGTGCCGAAACGCTCGGCGCGGCCTTCTTCCAGCGCCGCTTCTTTTATATAGGGGACTTCCAGCTCGAAAAACGCCCGGTCGCCTGAAACGCGCAGGTACTCAAGCGCCGTATACGGCAGGAAAAGCAGGTCGTCCGTCATGCGCGTGCGCACGCCGCGTTCCGACACGAGGCGGTCATGGCGGCGGTCCGGATGCCACCAGTGCTGCACGTCGCCCTCGAAATATTGGTGCGCCGCCGCTCGAATGAGCTGGATGCGTACCAGGCGGTATCGCTCCTCATGCGGCGGAAGGGCCAGCAGGGAGAGCGCGTCCTGAAGCTGGTCGCGGAAGCCGTACGCGCCCGAGCTCTGGTACATCGACGTGCGCGCGAGCATCCGCCCGGCGATGACCTGATAGGCGTTGAATCCGTTCAGGTAACGGTCGAGGCGCGCGTCCGGCGTTTTTTCACATGGACATCGCCCACGAGGCCGCGCCAGTAGGTCAGCGTATCCGAAAGGGCCGCCGCGGCCTTTTCATAGTTTGCAAGCCCCGTCAAAAGTCCGAGCGCGCCTTCGTCCGAGGCGCAGCCGCAGACGATCACCGCCCGGTACACATCGCCCCTCGTGCTCCACAGGGATCTCCGCCGCAATGCGGCAGCAGTCCCGCGCCCGTCTTATACCGCAGCACGCCGCTGCGGTAGTCCGCCCGTCGCAGGTAAAGCGTTCCGGCGCAGGCTGGGACGTAAAGGCGAAGGAATAGGGCGCGTAAAGCCGGTTCGCGCCGTTTTGCGCGTAGATCACGCGCTTTTCCGCGCTGAACACCGTCGTCACCTGCCCGTCCGGACGTTCGTTTAAACGCAGGGACGTATACCAGCGCAGGCGGGCGTTCATGGCGTTCTCGCCGCGCAGCTCCACCAGCATCACGCGCGCGTTGAGATAGGGATGCACATACGCCGTCAGGCGCGTGCGCAGGCCCGGGAGCCGCCGCTCCCATATCGCCGCGCCCGGGAGGTAGCGCACCCGGCTGTCGTCGCCGCGCGCGAAGAGGCTGTACGTCTCCCCGTTTGCCAAAACCTCGAGCGTTTCGGGGCCCGTCACGGCCAGCGGGTCGTTTACCCAATCGTTTAACTTGTTTTCGCGCGCGTTATAGTACCACAGATACCCCGCGCCCGTGTCGGTCGCGAGATACCCGAAGCAGCGGTTTGCAAGCGGATGGCTCCACGCAACGGCGGGAAGTCCCCGGATCTCCACGCCGCCGTCTGAAAATTCCACCTCCGGCTCCGCGCTGCACGAAACCGGTTCGGCGCTGCCGGGAAGGATCTTCAACTGATAAGGTTCGGCGGGCTTTGTCTCCTGCGGCGGCTGACGCAGGTCGTAGTATACGCCGGAGAACGCGACGAGCGCGTCGTACTCGCCCTCCTCAAGCGCAGATTCATCGATAAAATGCACGCCGCCGCGCGTCCCGACGATGCTCTCGCCGCCCCATTCGTTCATGATGTCGAGCGCGGCGGTCCGGCAGCGGCGCATGTAGTCGCCGCCGTCGTTGATAATGAGCAGCAAGTCGGCGTACGCGCCGTTTAAATAGAGGAACATGTGCCGCTCGAGCAGACGCTCCTCGCGTTCGCCCACTTCCTCACCCGCGTGCACAGCAATGATCGGCAGGTCTCCCGACACGCCGAACTTCCACAATGCCTCGCGGCTTTTCCGGTTGCGCTCGATGAACTCCGCCGCGCGCCGCCTGTCCGGCGTGATAAAGCACGCGTCGCGGTACATGCGGAAGGCCTCGTGCGCGCCGTTTGGCGTGATGTCCAGCATCGAAAGCAGCTCCGTGATGCGGTGCGCCGCCGACGTGCGGTTCAAGTTCAGCGCACGCCGCGCCGCGAGCCGCGCGTCCTCCGCGCTGCGTCCGTAGGCAAGCGAGACCGTCACGGCCTGCTCGGCACCCGGCTTCAGGGACACGGGGATGCGTAGCACGACGCAGGGGTCCGGCGCGCTCGTGCCGTCGCCCGGCGCGGGATGGAGCAGGCCGCGATAGCCCGCGCGTCCCAGCGCGCGTTCGCGGTTATTGCAGACGGATTCGAGCGCGCCGTCGCAGGCGACATAGGCGTAGCACTCGCTGCCGTCGTTTGCAAAGCGCGAGAGGAGCGCGCCGTCCGGCTGCGGGTCCGCCCGCAGGAAGAGCTTTGAAAACGCCGGGTGCGCAGAAAACGCCTGCATGGTGTCAAGCGCCGGTTCCAGATAGCAGATGAGCGTGGTTTCCAGAGGTTCGGCGCCGGTATTTTTTCAGCCGCACGCGCCGGACGCCCGCGGTATCGTCCGGGCAGACCATTGTGGAGATACTGCCCGAAAGCGTTTGATACGTCATGCCGTTGGCCGCGCGCGCCGCCTCGAAGCGCGCCGCATACTGCACGTCCGTGTCAAAAGAACGGCGCGGGCGTCATGGAGACGAGCCGCTCCCCGTCCGTGACGAAAAAAGTACGCCGCGCGCGCCGCCCACCTGGCGGCCGTCAAAGCGCGTCAGGTCGCGCATACCGGTAAGCGTCCGGTTGAGGCCCGTATCCGTCACAAACGTGCGGTAACTGCCGTTTGAGAGCATCACACACTCCGGGCGCCAGGGGTCGTAGCCCTTTCCTTCAAAAAGCACCGTCTCCCCGCGCGGCGGCGTGCGTTCCGGCATCGCCGTCTCCGGTTCGCATTCGTGCGAGAGTACCGCGCCCACCGGGATGCGCTCCTGCAAAAGCGAACGGAACGCGCTCATGTAGGCGTCCGACATGAAGCGCTTCACCATGCGCCGCTCGAGCAGGACGTTTACGACCGCGAGCAGGCTCATGCCGACGTGGTGCGCCATATAGGAGCGCACCGGCATGTACGCGCAACCGTCCGGCACGCGCGGGTGCGTCATGTCGAGCGCCTCAAAATAGCCGTACGCGCCCGACATGTCGAGCGTCTCGTAGCGCCGGAGGTTCTCGACCGCGCCGCGCGGGTCCACGAGCAGCGCAAGATACGCCGCGTAGGGCGCAAGCACCGTTTCGCGGTCCAGCCCGCGCTTGAGGCCCAGCGCCTGCACGCCGTGCGCCTTATATTGGTAGTTCATGTCCGTGTCAAACGCGAAGAACCCGCTCTCCGAAATGCCGTAGGGCATCCCGGCGGGGCGCGCGACGCTTCTGGCAGTAGAGTGCAAAGCGTTCGCTCTCGTATAGGATGGAGTTCGGGTAGCTTTCCAGCAGCAGCGGCGGCATCAGGTACTCAAACATCGTGCCGGACCAGGACGCCAGGCCGCGGTAACCGTCCGCGCCCATGAGCGAACGTCCGAGCCTGCCCCAGTGGCGCACCTCGATTTCGCCGCGTGCAACGGCGATGTACGACGTCAGGCGCGCCTCGCTCGCCAAAAAGGTCGTAATACCCCTCGCCCGGGCGGTCGTGTTCCACGTCCCAGCCGAGACGGAAGAGGTGGCGTTCCTTGTCGTAAAGCGGCGCCAGCCGCATGTCGTGGGGAAAGACGGCGCACGCGCACGGCGAGCTTGTCCGCGCGCTCAAGGCGCAGGTCGAAAAGCCCCGCCTCGAGCGCAATCAGGCAGGCGATCAGGTTGCCCGAATCGACCGAGGACACGCGGCGCGGATACATCGGCAGCGCGTCCGTCGTCTGATACCAGTTATAGAGGTTGCCGTTCCACTTTTCCATGCGCTCGAGCGTCGCCGTCGTCAGCTCGAGACGATCGACGCGGCGTCCGGCGTCTCGAGCTCTAAGTCCACCGCGCCGAGGATCGAGCATCGCAAGGCCGATATTGGTCGGCGAGGTGCGGCGCGCAAGCCCCGGCGGGCTGGACCTGCAAGTTATCCGGCGGCAGCCAGCAGTTTGCCGCGTTCATGTTGTCGCGGAAGTACCCGTACATCCGCGCGGCCTGTTCGCGAAGCCACGTCCGGTCGGCCTCCGGCAGTTCGGCCGGCCCGGTCTGCGGACGCCGGCTGATCTGGTGCGCAGCATAGGGCGCCGCGACCCACGCTGCGGCCGTCAGGATACAGAAGATCGCGCGGAAAACGCCGCTGTACGGCGCGGCGAGCAGCAGCGCCGCCGCAATGCAGCACGGCCACATGCGGCCATAATACGCGCGCGGCGCTTCGCTCTTTCCCTCAGCCTGCGCGGCGGTCGTCCACTCGAGCATCCGCGGTGCGTCACGGCCATACGCCACAACGCCGTGACCGCCGCACTGACGCCGATCCACGCATGGTACGGCAGGACCGCAAAGTCAAAAAAGCTGCGGTAAACGGCGGCGCGCAGCGAAGTCATTACGCCGCTCATGTATCGTTCCCGGCCGCCGTCGGCGCGCAGGCCGCACAGCAGCACCGGAGCGGCAAGGCACAAAAGCGCCGCCACGGCGAGCGTCAGGCCGCCGCCGTTCCAGGCGACGGCGAACAGCGCCACGAGCACAGCGGCGGGCGTCAGGCTGCGGCGCATGTTGTCGAGGATGCGCCATTTCGTCAGGCCGTCCAGCGGGTTGCGCTCGTGCCCGTCCCCCGTGCGCACGCGCGGGAACAGCCAGGGCAGAAGCTGCCAGTCGCCGCGTACCCAGCGGTGCTCGCGTTCAAAATAGGAGCGCACGCTGCCCGGGAAGCCGTCTAAAAATTCGATGTCCCCCGCAAAGCCCGCGCGGAGATAACCGCCCTCGATCATATCGTGGGAGAGGATGGCGTTTTCCGGGAAACGGCCGTCGAGCAGCGCGGCGTAGGCCTCCACGTCGAAAATACCCTTGCCTGTGTAATTGCTCTTGCCATAGAGGTCATGGTACAGGTCCGGCACCGCGCCTCCATATGGGTCGCCACCGCCGGGACCGGCGTATACCGCCGCGAACGGGTTGCGCGACGACGTCTCAAGCCCCACGGCAATGCGCGGGTGGAGCAGCGCGTGCCCCGCCGTGACCACGCGGCGGGACGAATCAATCACCGGGCGGTTGAGCGGATGCTCCATCGCGGCCACAAGTTCGCGCAGCGCGCCGATGGCGGGCTCCGTATCGGCGTCGAGCGTCACGACGTACGAAAACGCCATGTCCGCGTCGCCCTCGGCCACGCGCAGCGTACCAGGACGGCCCTTGATGAGCCGGACAAGATCCTCAATCGCGCCGCGCTTGCGTTCGCGGCCCATAAAGCGTCCGTCGGGCACGGCGAGCGTCCGGTCGCGCCACAGCAGGACGAAACCGCCGCCCCATTTTCGTTCAGCGCCGCGATCTCACGCCGCGCGGCGTCGTAAATCACACGGTCGGCGGGCTCGGACTCCCGCTCGCTCTCCTTTAAGTCCGTGAGCAGGCCGAACACCATCCGGTCCCCCGTTGCCCGCCGCGAGCCGGTACGCCTCGAGCTTTTCGCGTACTCCTCCGCGTCCCCCGCGCGCGTCAAAAAGCACCGTCACGACGCACAGGGTCCGCGCGGCGGGCGCTTTTCGCTCGACATGCGCGGCAAAACGCTCCGCCGCACAAAGCAAAGCATAACGCGGTCCGTCAGCTGCCGGATGATTTCAAAAGCGGCAGGTACGCCAGAACGCCGACCGCCGCGCTTTTTCGGATGTAACCGCACAAAAGCGCCGCCGCCAGCGGCAGGACGATCAGCGCAAGCGCATACCACACGCGCGCGGCGCGGCTTTCGTCTTGCCCAGTGGTTTTCATAGATATAGTAGCCGACGTGACGCTCCCGCGCCGCGCCGCCCAGCTCCGCAAGCTCAAAATCCGCTCGGCGGCGCGTTTTCGAAAGCCCCGCGCGTTTTGCAAGGCGCGCCGTTTCGGCGCGGTAGGCGCCTTTGTCTCCTCGTCCATGTCCGCGTACGCGCCGGGTCGCGGACGAAGATGCGTTCCAGCACGCTGATCTCCTGCAAAGAGGACTCAAGCTGCATGGAGGCCAGGAAGCGCAGCATCCCAAACGCATACCCCAGCCTGCGCGAGAGCGCGTGGTTGCCGGAGCGCCGCGCCTTCCCAATATTGCGCGCGGACGCAAGTAGTTCCTCCTGCGGCTCCGCCAAAAACAGGATGGCGGCCAGACGCAGCATAACAGGCATCGCGTAGAGCTCCGCCTCCGTCAAGGAGGCCTCGCGCTGCGCGTCGCTTAAAAGCGCATGACGTTCTCCTGCGTCGCGTCCTCGCCGGCGCCGAAACCGTGCGCCAGTAGCGCCTGCGCCAGCGCCAGCACAAAAGGCTCCGCGCCGCGCGGCCGGGCATGGCGTCCAGCGCCTGCGCGACAAATTGCGCTCCCTTTGCAGGATATAGCGGTTGTCCGCCAGCCATTCAAGCTCCTGCGGCAGGTCGTGCGTATCGGCGGCGCGGATCAGGTCGTAAATCTCGCGCAGTCCGCGAAACGCATGGTTCAAGCGCGACCGCGCCGCGTCGCCCGAAACGCCGCGCCGGTAGTTCCCGCTCTTTATCAGCTCCCGGGCGTATTTCGCGCCGGTTGAAAATTTCAGCTCCATAACTCTCTCCATAGCTCGCCATAGTTTCCTATATTATCTCCGCTTCGCGGCAAAATATGCCGCGCGGCTGGCATGACATGGAGAATGCGGCGCTTACAAGCGTACGTTTTAAAATAAACGTGCGTTCCCTAAAAATACGGGGCTCGGCTTAAAAACCGCGCCCCGTATCCGTGCTTTTCATAAAGTAGCTTTATGCCGCTTATTTCCGCTTGACCGGAATCAAAGGGCGGTCGTATAACCGTCATCGTTTGTATTGCCCGGGCCGTAAACTTCGATCTAATAGTCCATTGCCCGCTCGTATCCGGACGACGGCAGCCATTCGCTGAAAATCCGGGTTGTCAGCGCGTTCAGCGGTGCTCCGCGCCGGCGAGCGAGCCCTTCGTGGTAAAGACTGCCCACGTGGCGGCGGGTATTTCAAACCGCGTCAGTTCCGGATAATTTCCGCCGTCTTCCTCCGCGCCGATGAATACGCTCAGATTGCCGTCCGGATCCGTATAGCTTACGCCCATCTGCCAGAACGGTGCACGATAGAGCTGGTATTTGTCCCGAATTATCGCGTTTTCGCCGCGATCCAAAAAGTCCTCCCAGAATTGCCAAACGTCAGGCGTTTTCTCCGTCCAGCGCTCGGCCTGCTCGTTGATGCGTACCTTCCCAAAATTCCGCACGATCCCGGCGCCTTTAATAGCGTCCCTGTCCACAAGCTGATACTCCATATCCGTATCCCCTTTACGGTTATATGAAAGAAATGCGCGGACACATCCTGAGCCGCACGCCCGGCGCGCCGCCTCCCGCGGCGAGACGCCGTGCAGATCCCGGAACATGCGTGCGAAGGACTCGGGCGAGCTGTAGCCATACTTGAGCGCCGCGTCGATTACCCTGAGTCCGCCGCGCGAAAGCTCCAGCGCCGCGAGCGACAGCCTGCGCCCGCGGACATATTCGGCAAGCGGCATCCCCACCACGTAGGCAAAATCCTGCCGAACTGGTATACGTCGCAGCAGACGATCCCCGCAAGGTCCTGCAAGGAAAAGTTCTCGTCCAAATGCGCCTCAATATAGTCGATCACCCTAGTCATTCGCTCCAGAAAGTCCATTCACATGCTCCTTTCGTTCTCTATTCTAAAGCAGCAGGACGCAAAATACCTTGCATTTTCAAAACAACCGAATCAGCCCGCGCGGGGGAACGCCGGTACATTCTAAAATTTGACGTGCGCGCTTTTCAAAATAGTTTCTGGAATATTTCAGTAAATCATTGACAGAAGCAGAAAAGCTTGCTATTCTCAACTCAGTCCCAAATATAAAAATACAGGGAGGGAATCATATGGAACCATACAAAAACTTCAAGCTGGCAGGCTACGTGTACGCCTACTACCTGGAAGGCAAAACCCCGGCGCAAATCAAGCGGACATCGACTTCTATAAGCGGTACGTGCCCATGAACAAGGTCTACCTCGAGACGCACCGCGCGCTGGTCGATATCCCCGAGGATCAGATGCGTATGGCAAAAAAAGCTCTTTGAGGACAACGGCTTTGAGGTGTCCGGCGGCATTACCACCACCGTGAAGGTCAACGAGCCGAAACCCGCGATCTTCGACTGCTTCTGTTTCTCGGACCCGGCCCACCGGGAGGAATTTCTGCGCATCGTCCGCTATACCGCGAAGCTCTTTGACGAATTTATTCTGGACGATTACTACTTCAGCTCCTGCCGCTGTGAGATGTGCATTGCGGAAAAGGGCAAACGTTCCTGGGCGCAGTTCAAGCTCGAGCAGATGGAGGCGTTCTCCAAAATTTTAGTGCAGACGGCGAAAGAGGTCAACCCCAGGTGCCACGTCATCATCAAGTATCCCAACTGGTACGAGTCCTATCAGGAGCTCGGCTATAACCCGGAAAAGCAAAAGGACATCTTCGATCGTATCTATACCGGCACCGAGTCGCGCAACAGCAACTATAACGGCCAACATTTGCAGCGGTACATGAGCTATTCCCTGGTACGTCTGATGGAAAATATCGCCCCGGGACGCAACGGCGGCGGCTGGATCGACCAGGGCGGTTCCTCCAACAATTTGAGCGTCTGGCTCGAGCAGGCCAACCTGACCATGTTTGCGGGCGCGCGCGAGCTCATGCTCTTTAATTTCGAGGCGCTTGCAAACGCCACCGCGCTGCCGCCCCTCGGCCTGGAGCTACAACGCGTCGACCGCATCGTCGGCCAGCTCGGAACGCCCACGGGCGTGTCCACCTACGAGCCCTACAACGCCGACGGCGAGGACCAGCTCATCAACTATATCGGCATGTGCGGCATCCCGCTCGAGCCCGTCCCCTACTTCGACGACAAGGCGCCCGTTGTCTTTTGACCCAGAATTCTGCCTGCGACCCGGACGTCATGCCGAAGCTTGAGAAAAATATGTGCGCGAGGGCGGCATTGCCGTCGTGACAAGCGGATTCGTGCGCGCGACGCTCGAGCGCGGCATCAAGGACATGACCTCCGTGCGTCCCACAGAACGCAAGGTGCGCGGCACCCGCTACCAGCTCACCAACCTGAATATAAGCACCAACAATATCCATGTCTCCGACGAGCCGGCGGAGTTCACGGTTCTAAACCACAAAAATAACGCCACCTGGTACGACGTGCTCCTGCATGTCAATGATTTCAGCACCGCCGTGATGACGGAGGACTATTATGGCAGGGGCTTTCTCTATATCCTCAATATCCCGGACAACTTTGGCGACCTTTACCGGCTGCCGAAGGAGGTTATCGGCGCCATTGCGAAGAACTTCGCGCGGAAGGGGAAGCTGTTCCTCTCCGTGTCCCCGAAGTATAACCTTTTTTGTACGATAACGACGTGTTCGGCGTGTATAACTTCAATGCGTTTAAGGCTCCCGCCGAGGTCGTCGTTCTTGGCGACGAGTACGTTGGTTTTGAAGATATCGAAACCGGCCGCCGATATACGGAGCCTGTCCGCGTCAATCCGAAACCCCGCCGCAGCGGTGACAGCGCCACGTTCCGTCCGGAACCCACGGAAAAGGTCTACGAGCTTCCGGTTTATTCCGGCGGCTATCGGTTCTTCCGTCTGCTCAAAAAGTAAAAAGGTACATACGAAAACATGCCCGCGCCTTGTAGACGCGGGCTTTGTTTTATGCCTGCATAGGTTTGCCGATGGCGGCTTCCTCGTACTCCACGGCGTTAGACGGGCGGAAAAGCCGTTTTACACTGCTTTCACGATAGGAAGCGCCCATTTACGGCATCAATATATGAGCCCGCCAAAGCGGCGTTTTTAGTGCAGCGACCTTCTTTACTAGGCGGCGCTACGCACACCGTTTCGCGGCTTTCACGGCAGAAAACAGCTCACAGCCACGGTATATAGCCCATAGCTTATTGGGGCTGTGGCTTCCGCGTACCTTACCGCGTCAGGCAGCACGGTTCTCTGCGGAATCCCTACTACAAGGCGGCGTTACGCACGCTTCGCTGCTTTCATGGTAGAAAACCGCCTCTCAACCACGATGAAGCAACAACATTCGCCTATCCTCGCCGCGTAAGACGGCTTGAAAAGCCGTGCCGTCCCCCAGCTTTACTTTGAAACGAACCAGCTTGCGCTCGCCCGCGGCAAGCCAAACGCTTTCGTGGAAATTACACGTATGTAATCGACGAGGGTATAAGAACCGGCTTAACCCGACAATTGCGCCTGCACGGCTTAAAACGCGCCCTCCAGCGCCCTTGCAACCGCAAAATACGCGTCCTTTTCATCAAACTGCTCGTCAAAGAGCAGCGGATGCGTGCCGTCGCGCCAGGCCCGGTCGACGCCGTCCGCGACGCCCCAGGTGTGCACCTGCTCTACGCCGCAGGCGCGGCACGCGTGGTAAAATTCCTCCCAGCGCCTGCTCTGCCCCTCGACGCCGTCGTCAAGGACGGGGTTATCGAGCTCCGTGACATACACCTCGCACCCCAGGCGGTGGAACTGCTCCACGTTGCGCTGGAACGCATCAAGCCGCGTATAATCAATTGCCGGGTTCCAATAAAGATGCGTCTGGAACCCCACGGCGTCCACGCGTAGCCCCCGATTTCGCAGGTGATGGATGAGCTGCACCATCGCGCGGGTTTTCAGACCGTCCGGCTCGAACTCAAAGTCGTCCTCGCGCAGCTCGAGCTTCCCCTTTGCAAACTGTCCGGCGAATTCGTACGCCTTGGCAATGAATCTCGGGTGGCGGTCGTTCACGCGCGCCTCGCCCGTCAAGCCGGATTCGTCCGCTTCCCAGCCCATCTGTTCCAGGAAGCAGTCCTCCGCCGCACGGTATTGCCCATTTCCGCGGCAGAGCACCTCGTTCGTCACGTTCCAGGCGTAGACTTTTCGATAGTTGTCGTTCTGCGTCATCAGGTTGCGGATATACTCGTAGAGGAAAAATTCCAGTTCCGGCCCGTTCCAGACCGCCGTTTTTGCCCAGTCCTTATAATACTGGTTCGGCCCGGCGATCATGTGCATGACGATGGGGACGCCGTGCGCCCGCCCCAGTTGACCCAGGCGTTAAACGTTTCAAACTCGTAACGGAAAAGGGCCCGTCCACAAGAAAGGATAGGCGGTCGCGGTGATCGCGTTAAAATCGCGCAAGAGGATCGCCGCATTGACGTCATTCTGCGGCGGGCCGAACGCGCCGTCCGCGCGCGCGCCGATCAGCATTTCGGATTGATAGTCCTTTAAGCCCTTTTTAATCGTCTCCTTCATCTCGTCCTCCTTTTCACATGGCCGCTCGTACGTCGTGTATTACGCCTGAAATTCCTGTATCCCCTCCAATTCCAGTAATTTCACCTTCGCGTCAAGCCCCGCGGAAAATCCGCCCAAAGCGCCGTCCGTGCGAATCACACGGTGGCACGGCACCACGATGAGCAGCGGGTTCGCGCCGACGGCGCCCCCGACCGCGCGCGAGGCCGAGGGTTTTCCAGCGTTCCCCAGTTCGCGGTAGGAAACCGTCCGTCCAAAGGGCACCGCCTGCAACTCCCGCCATACGGTGCGCTGGAACGCCGTCCCGCGCGGCGACAGCGGCAGGTCGAAAGCGCGCCTTTTGCTGCAAAAATATTCAGTGAGCTGCACGGCCGCGCACCGCGTGATCTCGTTTGGATTTGCGGCCTCAGGCGTCTCCCCGCGCAGCCGCGTGATCTCGAAAAGCGCCTGTTCATCCGCGCAAATTCGCAAGATTCCGATGCATGTGTCCACGTATTCGTAAGATACCATAACAGTTTTACTCCTTCATAAAGCAACGAAAATCTGATAGCTTCCGGCGCCGCGCGCTGTAGTATGTCTAAAATGACCGTTGACAAGTAAATCGAACCATGATAACATAAATTAGTTGCATAAAAATACTGGATTTCGAAAGGCGGAGGAACGTGGCAAGTCTCAAAGAGATGTTTTCCCCTCGGGATATGTCCGAGGGTATGCCGTGGAAACGGATTGTAGAATTTTCAGTGCCGATGCTCATCGGCAATATCGCGCAGCAGCTTTATAATACGGTCGACTCCATCGTCGTCGGTAAATACGTGGGCGACAACGCGCTCGCGGCCGTCGGCAGCGCCGGCCCCATCATGAACCTGCTGCTGGTCTTCTTTGTCGGAATCTCGACCGGCGCGGGCATCATGGTTTCGCAGTACTTCGGCGCGAAGGACCGTGAAAAGCTCTCCATGACGATCGGAAACTGCATTACGCTCACCATTCTCTCGTCCATCATCGTGATGGGGCTCGGGCCGCTCATCGCGCGCCCGCTGCTTTCCCTCATGAATACGCCGGAATCGATCATCGGCTGGTGTACGGACTATCTGGTTATCTTCTTTATCGGCAGCGCCGGATTTGTGTTCTATAACATGTTTTCCGGTATCCTGCGCGGTCTTGGTGACTCCTTCTCCGCGCTCGGCTTCCTGCTTTTGGCGACGGTCCTCAATATCGGCCTCGACATTTGGTTCGTGGCCGGGTTCCGGATGGGCGTCGCGGGCGTTGCGCTGGCGACGGTGCTCTCCCAGGCGATTTCGGCAATTTTCTGTCTCTTCAAGCTTTTGAAAATGCGCCGCGTATTTGATTTAAACCGCAAAGTTCTGCGCCCGCACAAGGAGTACATATCCCGCATTATGAAGCTGGGCCTTCCGTCCGGCATCACGCAGGCGATCTTCTCCCTGGCAATGGTTGTGGTGCAGTCCTTAACGAACAGCTTCGGCGAACTTTTCATCGCCTGCAACGTCATTATCATGCGTATCGACGGCTTTGCCATGATGCCGAACTTCACGTTTGGCCAGGCCATGACGACCTACACGGGCCAGAACGTCGGCGCGGGCCGCATTGATCGCGTGAAACAGGGTACGCGCCAGGGCGCGGCCATTGCCGTCGGCACGGCGGTCGTTCTCGTTTCCCTGATCCTGATTTTCGGCAGATGCCTGATGATGGCTTTCACCGACACACCAGAGCTCATCAACATGAGCGTTTACATGATACGCATTCTGGCCGTCGGCTATATTGCCATGGCCGTCTCGCAGGTCTACAGCGGCGTGATGCGCGGCGCGGGCGATACCATTACGCCAATGTGGATCTCTCTCATTACGACGGTCATCCTCCGCATTCCGCTGGCCTATGGCCTTGCCTATTTCACCCGCAGCGCGGAGTACACAAACGGCCGTCCGGAGTCGATCTTCATCTCCCTGCTCGCCTGCTGGGTAATCGGCGCGGTTATCACCGTGTTCTTCTATACGCGCGGCAAGTGGCGCCGTAAGGCGCTGAGACGTTCTCCGCGGTTCCCGCGGCCGGTAGTAACGCCGCTGCGGCAAGCGATACCGCAGAAACGGCTGACAGCGCCGAAACCGTCGCGGCGGACGGTGAGGTAAAGGAACCATAAAGCGTTACCGCGGCCAGGCAAAGGAAAAACCTTTTGCCTGGCTTTTTTCATGCCGTTTTGCCCCTCCCGGCGCGGGGCTCCATAAACGTCCGACGCGCACTAGTAAGGGGACGACCGGCGTCAGGTACGGCGGCCTTCTGCGTCAGGCCGTTTTCGCACGCGCACCGGGAACTGATACGCAGCATACAGCGCGCCTCTCGCATTGTTCCCGCACGGGGCACGGCTTTCCTCATGCGAACTGACGGCGGAAGGCCGCTCTGCGCCGCGATCAGTAAAATACGCTTTCATTATATACGCGGCAAGACGATATGGCAATCCGTAAAATATGCTTTTTTGCCGCAAATATTATCCCAGACCGCAATGCATGGCCAAACAAATGATGAAACGCCTCATCGCTCGCAAACGGGCCATATCAAATTCACGCTTGGGTATGTCTCGTTCTCCGTGGTACGTCCTTGCGGATAATTTCATTTGAAACCCTCTTCTGCCCACCGAAACCCTCCCCTGCCCACGCCCTAAGCTGAGAGCTTGGGGCGTGGGCTGGCCAGGTAGCATTTTCGCGGGCCGTCCTTCCCAATCGTACACCATCGGCCTGTAATTTCTTTCAAGACCACTTTACAGGTTGTAAATCACTTTACTAGTTTTCGCCCATATGGTGAGTATTGGCAATTTAAGCGTCGCGCTTGGGTCATGCCATCGGCAGTGCTGTCCGGTCTATCTTACATCACTTCGTTTCTACGGTAAAAGCCGTTTTAACGGCGCGTGGCAGTGCTTTCACGCGCCTCTTGAAAACCGATTGCTGAATCTGCCGCAAGCTTTGACCTCCCCGGCCTATCTCGGCATGTGAAAAGCCCCGGTAGTAAAACAAACTGCCGGGGCTTCTTTACTGAAATGACAAGTACGGCATTTCCGCCGTTTTTACATTCTGCGGCCGATCGTATAGCCGGTCTTGATATCCGCAATACCCTCAATGATCGACTGGAAATCGGAAATGCGGGAATAAATGCCGAGTTCCTGTCCGTTACGGATCACGGCGTACGTGCGCTCGCTCACCTTCGCAAACTCAAGCGTCGCATTCGTGCCGTCAATGAAGTTGATCTTGAACGAATAGACGATATCGCCCGGCACCGCGTCCTCCGGCAGCACGTCGTAGCTGTAGATCTGGAGGATGCGCGTGTAGAGCATACGGCCGTTGATCTCGGAGATCTCCTCGCCGTCCAGCGTGGCGGTCAGGGATTCGTCCGTCACGTCCTGGAACGCGAGCACATGGCGGTCGCCGTCGAGCACCATCTCAACAGACTCCACCGTGTCGATCATGTACGTCCACAGCGCAACGTCCATCAGGTCATTATACTTTGTATTGATAAACGTAAACGCCGCCTTGTCAAACGCATAGACCGAGGTGATGCCGCTGATCCTGACATACACCGTGCCGTCCTCCGTGACGTCGCCGAGATAAAGCTTCTTACTCGTCCCGTCGGCGTTCACAATCTCGACCATGACGGGGTCGTCCTCCGCCGCCAAGCCATATTTTGAAAAGTCCTCCGGACGGTCTTCCACAACGCTCAGCGCCGTCAGCTCCTTCAGGTATCCAAAGATATACTGTTCCAGGTAAACCGAATTGCACGCAGTGTCAACAGGCTCCTTTATCTGGAATTCCGTTGCGAAGATGCCCCGCTCTTCCCGTTCCGCTTCGCTCTGGCGGCGGACATAGAGCTCGTTTTCACCCTGCGCGATCTTCACGGAGTCAATTTCTGTGATAACGTCCGTGTAGCTGGTCACGGAAAGCTTCCGGTAATACATGTCCTTATGGAGCAGATAATCGGCGTTATAAGAGCCGATGACATACACCTTGTCCCCGCCCTCCAGCATGGCGTAGGAGCCGGTGCCGACCGGGGCCTGGTCGCCAACGAGCAGCACGGTCTGCGCGCCTTCCAGATCCGTGTACGTCACGCGCACGGCGGGATGGTCGAGGCCGTAAACGCTGAGGTCGTCCGGCGCCTCCACCGCCGTCGTTGCGGACGTAATGGAGGACGCGGCGGAGAGCAGCGAGCTAAACGCTGTGGTGTCGTACTCATACTCGGTCTTGCCCGTCACGGTGTAGGTCGTCACGGTATAGCCCGTGTCCGCGACAGAACGGGAGAGCGTCACCTCGTACGCATAGCCGTCGGCAAATTCAAACTGAAGCGCTGCGATATCCTTGCTGTCATAGCGGACAAGATAGTCGTACTGGCCGCCCTCATCCACGTCCTCCTCCGGTTCTATCTCCGGAAAAAGCACGCGCACGCCGACGTAGACAAGCGCCAGCACCACGACCGCGGACAGCGTCCAGATCAGGGGACGGTAACGGCGGCCGGCGCCGCGTTTTTTCTTCTTTTTATCCCATTTCCGGGCAACGGGAGCCGGCGCGTCGTCCGCCTCACTGTAGCCGGCGGGCGCCGCCTCCAGTTCTTCCGGCGGGAGCGCCTCGCCCAAATCCTCGGCAGGACGCTGGCCGTCCTCCGGCAGCAAGGTATCCCCCGCCGCCTGATTTTCAGCCTTTTCTTTCTCGTTTTCCTGGTTGAAACGGTCTTTATCCATTACTTATGTCTCCTCCTCAGCCATACGACCAGGCCAAGCGCCAGTATGACGGCAGGGATAATGACGATCAGAATCCAGAACACGACGTTTGCCTGTGCGGACAGGATCGTCAGATTCGCGCTGTAATAATCGCGTGATTCAATCGTGAGAACGTTCGTCATTGGATTGATATAATCGATCGCCTCGACAAAGAACGCCTTATTGGCGAGCGCCGCGACATCAAACGTCGCATCGGACGTCATATAGAGCGACGAGAGTACCAGCAGCTTGCTCGACGTGGAAACGCCGCTCACCGTTGTGCCGTACTTCGTCAGGATACCCAGCGCAAACGGGCCCTGCACATCCCCCTCTTCAAGGTCATACGTGTCGAATTTCGTATCGGCCGAATACGCCTTTGCGTAGGAGGAGTCGGACGACTGAAGGATTACGGACGTTGTGCGGTAGTCGTTATACTCCCCAAAGCTGCTCCAAAACGCGGGCGTTCGGCATCATGATGTAGGTGGTGTCGGTGATCTCAAGATCCTCGCAGACCGTGTCGTCCACGATATCGGCCACAATATTCACAGGGCTATAGAGCGCGCGCTGCGAATCAAGCACCATCTGATCGCGCACGCCAACGCCCCCTCCTCGAGCCACTCGTCGAGGTTCGGCGTTTCCACCGCCGAAACGCCCGTGAATAGGATGACGTTGCCGCCCGACTTCATGTAGCCGTCCAGCTTGTCGATTTCAAACGAGGAGTAGTCCGCGGACGGCATACCGACAACAACGATCGCCGCGTCGTTCGGGATTTCGTCAAAGAGGAGGTTGCATTCGTCGTAACCGTAATTTGAATTGGTAAAGAGGCTCGTAAAGGTTGGGCCGTACTGCTCGTCATGCCCGGTTAAGAACACCACGGTCGGCAAATCCTTCGCCGTTACGTACTGAATGGCGGTCGCAAGCGTCTGGTCGGCGTCAACGCCGGAGACATACTGCGACATCTCATAGGTCTGCTGGTTGAGCGTCGTGCTGAGCTTATAAAGGTCGGCAAGCTTTAAAACCTTATAGCGCAGGTCCGTCTCGATAATAAAGGAGCCGGACGTAATTTCATCGCTCGTCGCGGTATAATTATTCAAAAACGCCGGGTTTTTATAGATGTCAATGTAGTCGATACTGATGCGGTTATTGGAAAGGGCGCGATAACGCTTCAAAAACTCGTTTGCGACGTTATAGTAGGTCGAGTTCGTAACGTCATCCTCAGACAGCAGGATATGCACGCGGATATCCATATCAAGGTTCTCAAGCAGGATTTTCGACGTATCGCTGATCTCATAAACGCCGGTCGGCGTGATGTCCGCCTTCAGATAAAAGCGGTCCGTCAGGTAACTGACGCCCATATTCAAAAGCACGATCGCCGCCACAAACGCAATTGCCAGGCCGACGGAGATCGAGCCGTAGGTAAGCCTGCGGCGCGTCAGGACCGGCGCGTGGTCGCTGGAAGGCTTTTTATTCTTGCGCGACCGCTTTTTTCAAGAGCTTTGAGCGGCGTTCGCGGATTTCGCCCGTCACATCCGAGCGCATGGACTCCGAATCGGCGCCCAGATTGTTTTTTTCGTTTTTATTCTCGTTCATCGTGTCATTCCTCCTTAAGCCCAGCGCTTCTTCTCGATCACGCGCGCGGTCAGGAACAGGAATACGACCGTAACGCTGATATAATAGATGATATCGGCAAGCGAGAAGACGCCAGCCGTGAAGCCCGAGTACCGGCTGAACACGCTCAGCCAGTTCAAAATGGCGGAAGCCACGACATTATCCGTCGCGGAAGCGATCGAGCTGAACATATAAAGCGCGAGCATCACGACAAAGCTGAAAATCGCGGCAATGATCTGGCTCTCGGTCAGAGAGGAAATAAAGAGCCCGACGGACACCAGGCAGCCGATGAGCAGCGTCATGGCTACATAATTGCCGATGATCTCATAAATGGCCGGATCGCCGAACATCGTGACGATAAGCGGCCAGATCAGCGTGCAGGCCAGCGCGATCACGAAAACGAGCATGGCGGCAAAATACTTGCCGAGCACGATATCGAACACACGCACGGGCGCAGTCAGCAGCATTTGATCGGTGCGCTGCTTCATCTCCTCGCTCATCAGGCGCATGGTGACGAGCGGAATCAGGAACACGAGCACCAGCAGCATACTCTGAAAGACGTATGAAAGCGAGCTTGCGCCGCCGGAAATGTTATAGCCAAAGAAGAAATAATTACAAACCAGCAGGAATACCGCTAAAAACACATAACCGATCGGAGACGTGAAAAAGCTTCTCAGATCGCGCTTCATAATTGCAATCATTTCGTCACCTTCTTTCTCGTACCGCGGGCGGCCCCGCTTTCATCCAGGGTCAGACGCAGGAAGATGTCCTCCAGGCTCATATCGAGCGGCTGGAGCGACAGGATCGGGTATCCGGCCTTCGCCAGCGCGTAGAACATCGGCTTGCGGATGTCCACGTTCGGGTCGGATTCAATGACAAAGGTCGCGGTGCCGTCCTCATTGTCGCGGCGCAGCGTCACGGACGTCATGCCGTCCACGCTCCTGAGCACGGACATCACGCTCGCCTGCGGGCCCGCCACCTGGACGCTGAGCTTGTGCTCGCCGGAAATGTTCGCGCTGAGCTTTTCCGGCGTGTCGTTTGCGACGATTGTGCCATTGTTGATGACAAGCACGCGCTCGCAGATGGCCTGCACCTCGGAGAGGATGTGGCTCGAAAGCACAACGGTACGGTGCCGTCCCAGCTCCTTGATGACGTTACGGTTTCAATGATTTGGATCGGGTCGAGGCCGACGGTCGGCTCGTCGAGGATCAGCGTGTCCGGGTCGCCGATGAGCGCCATGGCGAGGCCGACGCGCTGCTTAGCCCTTCGACAGATTCTTGATGAGGCGGCCTTTCACGTGCGTAATCGAAACACTCTCGCAGATCTCCGCGATATGCTTCCGTTTCGACGAGCTTTTTAACGCCCTTGAGCTCCGCCGCGAAGTTCAGATACTCCTCGACCGTCATATCGAAATAAAGGGGCGGCTGCTCCGGCATGTAGCCGATGTGCCGTTTTGCCTCGATGGGATCATCCAGGATATCCATGCCATCAATTTTGGCGCTGCCGGACGTGGCCGAGAGATATCCTGTGAGGATATTCATCGTCGTCGACTTTCCGGCGCCGTTCGGCCCAAGGAACCCCACGACTTCACCGCTTGAGATGGTGAAGCTGAGGTCCTCGACGGCTTTTTATTGCCGTAATACTTTGTAAGGCCGCTGACTTCAATCATTTGTTTTAACCTCCCAGTACCATAGGCGGCGCGAGGGCCGCTCTATGCAGTCTCCTGTCAGAGTTTGCAGTTCATTTTAACACAAACATAATACTTTTGTGTTACCGATATGTTAAACTTCACGAATTTTTGTCTAAATCCGGCGCTGTTCCACCCGGCGCGCCTGCAAAACGCATCAAACGCCGTAAAAACGGCGCGCATTTTCGCACGTCAGGGCGTACAGTTCCGCCGCCGGCACGCCGCGCAGGTCGGCGATCTTCGCGCCCGTATGCACGAGCAGCGACGAGTCGCGAGCGCGCGCCGCGGCAGGGGTTCCGGCGCCAGGTACGGGCAGTCCGTCTCGAGCAGGATGCGGTCCGCCGGCGCGTCCACGGCGACCGCCGCGGTCTTTTTCGCGTTTCGAAACGTCACGACGCCGGTGAAGCCGAGATACCAGCCGAGCGACGTCAGTTCCCGCGCCGTCTCGACGGAGCCGGAAAAGCAGTGGAACGCGCCGCGCACCGCCGGAACTCCCGTACGATCTCAAGGCTCTCGCCGCCGTGCGCGTCGCGGTCGTGGACGGACACGGGCAGACCGAGTTCTTCGGCCAGACGCATCTGCGCGCGGAACGCCGCGCGCTGTACGTCGCGCGGCGGGGCGTCGTAGTGGTAGTCGAGGCCGATTTCCCCGATCGCCACGACCTTCGGGTGCGCCGCCAGCGCACGCAGCTCGTCGAGCGTCCCGTCCGTCCATTCCCCGGCGTTGCCGGGATGGACTCCCACCCCGGCGTAAATATAATCATACCGCTTCGCAAGCTCCACCGCCCGGCGCGAGCTCTCGCAAGGTTGCACCCGACGTTTACCACGTACCGCACGCCGTCCGACGGCAGGCGGGAGAGCAGCGCGTCCCGGTCGGCGTCAAAGGCCGCGTCGTAGTAGTGGGCGTGCGTATCAAAGAGCGTGACGGCGGCGGACGGCGCGCCGGTTTCCTGCGACGTCATCTGATCCTCGACCCCTCCGGCACGCTGTCGTCCACGAACACGACCTTTGCCGCCTCGCCGCAGTCGGCGGAGAGGATCATGCCCTCGCTCACGACGCCGCGAATCTTACGCGGCGTGAGATTGCAGACGACCTGCACCTTTCGCCCGATAAGCTCCTCGGGGCTGTACCACGCCGCGATGCCGGAGAGGATCGTGCGCTCGCGTTCGCCGTCAAACAGCCGGAACTGCAAAGCTTGTCCGCCTTCTTCACCCGCTCGCAGGCAAGAACCCTGCAGACGCGGATCTCGCTCTTCATAAAGTCGTCGTAAGTGACGTCCGGCAGATGCTCGATTGCAGGCTTCTCAGACTCCGCCGGGCCTCTGCCGCCTGCGTTTTCTGCAAGGCCTCAAGCTCCGCGAGTTCCTTTTCAATGTCGATGCGCGGGAAAAGCGTCTCTCCCTTTACGCACCTCCACGCCGGCGGGCAGTACGCCAAACACCGCCGCGTTCTCCCATGTCGCCATCTCGGGTGTCGCGCCGATCTGCGCGAAGATTTTTCGCAGCTCTCCGGAATCACCGGCACGAGCAGCGTCGCGCACAGACGTACGGTTTCCAGCAGATTGTACATCACGCTCGCAAGACGCGCGTGCCGGGCTTCGTCCTTCGCGAGAATCCAGGGGGCCGTTTCATCAATATACTTATTCGCGCGTGAGATTACGCGGAACACCTCCGCGATCGCGTTCTGCGGCTCGAAATGCTCCATATTCTGCTCGTAAACGTCGCGCAGGGCGCGCGCCAGAGAGCAGCTCACCGTCAATGGGTTCCTCCTCGCGCTCGGAAGGCAGCTTGCCGCCGAAGTACTTCTGCACCATTGCCACCGTGCGGGAGACGAGGTTTCCGAGGTCGTTTGCGAGATCCGCGTTGATGCGCGTAAAGAGCGCCTCGTTTGTAAAGTTGCCGTCGGAACCCAGCGCCACGTCGCGCAGAAGGAAGAAACGCAGCGCGTCCACGCCGTAACGCTCAGAGAGCAGGTACGGATCTACCACATTGCCGCGGGACTTGGACATTTTTTCGCCGTTAAAATTCAGCCAGCCGTGGCCGAACGTCTTTTTCGGCAGCGGCATATCCATGCTCATCAGCATGGCCGGCCAGATGATGGAATGGAAACGCACGATCTCCTTGCCGACAAAGTGCAGGTCGGCGGGCCAGAACTTGTCGTAATCATCGTAGCGGTCGTTAAAAAGGCCGAGCGCCGTCGTATAGTTAAAGAGCGCGTCCACCCAGACATAGACGACGTGGCCGGGGTCGAAATCCACCGGGATGCCCCAGGTGAAGCTGGTGCGCGAGACGCACAAATCCTCAAGGCCGGGGTCGATGAAGTTGCGCACCATTTCGTTCACGCGGGAGACGGGTTCCAGGAAGTCTGTGGTCGTCAAAGCTCGCGCACGGCCCGGCATATTTCGAGAGGCGGAAAAAGTACGCCTCCTCCTCGGCGGGCTGCACCTCGCGGCCGCAGTCCGGACACTTGCCGTCCACCAGCTGGCTTTCGGTCCAGAAGGACTCGCACGGCGTACAGTAAAGGCCCTTGTAGGCGCCCTTATAGATGTCGCCGTTTTCGTACATCTTGCGGAAAATCTTCTGGATCGCCGCGACGTGGTACTCGTCCGTCGTGCGGATAAAGCGGTCGTTTGAAATGTTCATCAGCCGCCACAGGTCGGTCACGCCGTGCTCGCCCTCGACGATCTGATCGACGTACTCCTTCGGCGTCACGCCCGCTTCCTTCGCCTTTTCCTCAATCTTCTGCCCGTGCTCGTCCGTGCCCGTCAGAAACATGACGTCGTAGCCCTGCAAACGCTTATAGCGCGCGTAGGCGTCCGTCAGGACGGTGCAGTACGCATGGCCGATGTGCAACTTCGCCGACGGGTAGTAGATCGGCGTTGTGATATAATACGTTCCCTTACTCATATATGGCAAACTCCTTTTATCATTCTGAAAAACTGTCGGACTGTGCGGCCGCCGTTCTCCGCCGGACATGCGCGGCGGGACCCGGCCGCCGGCGCATTCGCATGGCCTCCACACAGGCCCACGCCCGGAAACTGACGCTCGTCACACCGCCTCACATCCTTTCGCAGTCCATTTTTCAATCAATGATAGTTCAAATTATCATATCTATTTTTCCGCTTTTTTCAAGCCCTGCTGGGCATTTTGCGAAATGTCCGTTGAAATTTCCCATGGTTGATGGTAGAATCATAGAAGAAGTGATGCGGATTCGTGCGCCGTCCTTTCTAAGGGAGGGACCCATGATGGCAAAAACCGAATGTCCGCGATACCTATTCAGGTTTGAAGGGAGAGGGATTCCTTGCAATACCGTTCTGCAAAAAGCCCCGGCATGATGGCGCTCTTCGCGCTGCTGCTCCTGATCCTGGCCGCCGCGGTGGTCCTGTCGCTGACCTTTTTGACCGGCGCCATGCGTATCGTTGTGGCTGTGGTCGACGCCGTTTTGGCGCTGCTGCTCATCTGGGTGCTGTCCGCCACCATTATACGTTTGAAACGGACGCGCTTGTCTTAAAATGCGGGCCGCTGCGCGAGCACCCTTACGCCGGGCTTGAAAGCGCCGTCCGCACGCGCGGGTATGGGTTTATGATGGCGCTGGCGTTCGACCGCCTCGAGCTGAACCCCGGCGTCAACCCCGAACGCGGCAGGATCGTCCTTTCCCCGAGCGCGAGGACGAATTTTTTAGCGGAGCTTGCTCGCCGCTGCCCGGGCATCAGGATCAAGTAAGACGCCGTAAATGTTCCGTAAATGAGCCGTACCCCAGTGCGCCGCCAAACAACCAGCCGGTTTTATAGTATAAACAGACCGCGCGGCCTCCATCCCGCGCGGAAAAAGGGAGGAGTCATCATGGCACAAAACGTATGCATCACGGGAACCGGTCGCGAAATGGCGCTCGGCTTCCACTTCGTCCTCCGCTATCTCGAGCACGGCGACCATGTCATCGCGACCGTGCGCAAACCCTCCGAGGCGCTGGAACGCTTAAAGCGCAGTACCCGGGCGCGCTCGACGTTCTCACAATGGACATCGCAAGCACCGCGTCCGTCGAGGCCGCCGCGCGGGGGAGGCGGCGCGCCTTGTACCCTGCATCGACCTGCTCATCAATAACGCCGTCACCACCTCCCCGGACTGCCACAAGGAGCTTGAGGACGCAAACCTCGACTATATTGCGGGCGTTGTGGACGTGGACGCGGTCGGGCCGCTGCGCGTCGTCAAAGCGCTGCTGCCCCTGCTTGAAAAGAGCGCCGGCACCGCGCTCATCGCGAACATTTCGTCCGAGGCCGGCAGCATCGGCAAGTGCTACCGCACATCCATGATCGATTACGGCATGGCGAAGGCCGCGCTCAACATGGGCACCATGATCCTGCGCAACAAATTCCGGGAGAACCCAAAGCTCAACATTATCTGCGTCCATCCCGGCTGGGTGCGCACCAGCCCCGCGCAGGCCGCGGCGCCTTTCGATCCCTACGACAGCGCCGAGATCCTGCGCAAGCTCTTCGAGGAGAAGCGCTGCGATTTCGGCGGCCCCGTTTTTGTCCAGTACGACGGTACGGAATACCCTGGTAAAGCCCGGAGACGGTTGGCGTCCCAGACGGTTGCGCCGTGGAGGCCCGGCCCGGCAAGGGGCAGGACACCGCCGCGCATCTAAGCCGCGCAGACCCCGTGTTAAAATTGGATCGGATACATATGCGCCGCACGGCGCACAGAGAGAAGGAGGATCTTTTTTATGGCAAACGTACTCGTCACCGGCACCGGGCGCGAAATGGCGCTTGGCTTCTGCTTCGTCCGCTGTTACCTCGCGCACGGCGACCATGTGATTGCAACCGTGCGCAAACCCTCCGAGGCGCTGGAACGCTTGAAAGCGCAGTACCCGGACCAGCTTGACATCCTCACGATGGACGTTGCAAGCACCGCCTCCGTCGAAGCGGCGGCGGAAGAGGCCGCAAAGCGCATCCCCTGCCTCGACGTGCTCATCAATAACGCCGTCGTAACCTCGCCGGACTATCCGTCCACAATTCCTTCGAGGACTGCAACCTTGACTATATTGCGGGCGTCGTGGACGTCGGCGCAGTCGGGCCGCTGCGTGTCGTCAAGGCGTTCCTGCCCCTGCTTTATAAGAGCACGGGCACCGCGGTCGTCGCGAATATCTCGTCCGGCGCGGGCAGCATCGGCACCTGCAAAAACGACCGCGACTTCGACTATAACATGACAAAGTGTGCGCTCAACATGGGCACCATGATCCTGCACAACAAATTTAAGGCCGAGCGCAAGGTCCGCGCGCTTTGTATTCATCCCGGCTGGATGCGCACGAACGAGGGCAACGCAAAGGCGCCGCTTGATCCCTACGAAAACGCGGAGAACATGCGCCGGATCTTTGAAGAACGTCGCGAGGACTTCGACGGCCCCGTCTTCCTCGACTATCGCAACGAAGAATACCCCTGGTAAGTAATGCGCCCCGCCGGGGTGATTCCCGGACGGGGCAGTCTTTTGTTTGAGGTTTCCATGGAGTTTTTAAAATTGCTGGAAGGTCTGCGCACGCCCGTGCTCGACCATGTCATGAGCGTCATAACGCAGCTTGGCGGCGAGACCATATTTATGCTGGCCGCGATGGTCGCCTATTGGTGCTACGATAAGGCCTTCGGCTATTATATGATGAGCGTCGGCTTTACCGGCACGGCGCTGAACCAATTTTAAAGCTTGTCTGCCGCATTCCGCGCCCCTGGGTGCGCGACGGCGGGTTTACAATCGTCGAAAGCGCGCGCCGAGGCGACGGGCTACTCCTTCCCCAGCGGCCACACCCAGAACGCCGTGACGATTTTCGGCACGGCCGCGCGCTGGATGCATGGTGCGGCCGTGCGCTGGACGGCGCTGGCCGCAATTGCCCTCGTCGCCTTTTTCGCGGATGTATCTCGGCGTGCACACGCCCGCGGACGTGCTCTTTTCGCTCGCGTGCGGTGCGGCGCTGACATTTGCGCTCTACCCCGTCGTCCGCCGCGCGGAGGAACACCCGCGCGTTTACGCGTACCTGTTCGGCGGGATGCTGGCCGTGGCCGCGGCGTACGTGCTTTTTATCGAACTTTACCCCTTCGCGCCGGGGCTTGACGCCGAAAACTTTGCCTCCGCGAAGAAAAACGCCTACACGTTGGTGGGCGCTGTCGCGGGACTGTGCGCGGCGTTCCCCATTGAACGCCGTTGGGTGCGCTTCACGCCGCGCGCGCCGTGGTGGGGGCAGCTTTTCAAGGTCGGGCTGGGGCTTGCGGGCGTCGTCCTGCTGAAAACGCTCCTCAAAGCGCCGCTTACCGCGCTTTTCGCCGGGCACGACGCTGCGAACGCCGTGCGGTACTTCGTCGTCGTCGTCTTTGCGGTCGCGGTCTGGCCCGCCGCGTTCCGGCTGTTTCAATCCCCGGGAAAGAACGGCTGATACGGCCATAACAAACGAATTCCGGAGGGAGGGTACGCATGAAGGCCCTAAAAACGCTATCGCGCCGCCTGTTCTGTCTGCCGCCGCTTGCCACGGCGCTGGTCGCCGTGCCGTCGTTTGCGCTGCTTATCTTCGTATTTTTGTTCGGGCTTCAGGAAAGCGCACTCGCTTACGCGGCGTACCTGGCCTCGGCCTACGCACTCGCCGTCACAGCAACGGGCGTTTACCGCGCCGCGAACGGGCTGCGGCGCAAGGCCGCAAACCACCCGCCGTGCAAAAGCTGCGCGCGCACCCGCTCGTCGAACGGTTTTCAAGCGACGCGTTTTTCCGCGCGGACACCTCGTTATACCGCGGGATGTTCGCAAACTTGCTCTTTGCAGTTTTTAAACTCGCGGCGGCGTTGCGCTACGCCTCCGTGTGGTTCGGCGCGGTGTCCGTCTATTATTTCACGCTGTGCGGCATCCGCTTTTATCTCGTAAAGGCCGCGCGCAAGGTCGGCGCGCGGCAGGGACGGGCGCTTCGGCTCTATGAGTCCCAGGTCTGCCGCCGGACGGGCTTTCTGATGCTTTTTCTGACGGTCGCCATGCTCGGCATGATTCTCCAGATGGTTTTACATAACAGGAGCTTCCAATACCCGGGCACGGTGATCTATGCGTCCGCTTTTTATGCGTTTTACAGCCTCATCACGGCGACCGTCTATGCCGTCCGGGCCCGCAAGCTGCACCGTCCGGCGTTTTCCGCCGCAAAGGCGCTGAATTTAGACGGCGCGCTGATGTCCATCCTCGCGCTGCAAACGGCGATGCTCGCGCAGTTCGGCGAAGGCGACGCGGCGTTCCGGCAGGTCATGAACCTTGCGACGGGCGCCGCGGTTACGCTGCTCTCCGCCGCCCTCGCGGTTTTCTGATCGTATACGCGGCGCGCACGGGCCGGGACGAACCGTCAAACGCGAGCGCGCGCTGACTTCCGTCGAAAGTCGGTCGCGGAGCCGCAAAAACACGGGCCTTACAAGGCACGGTTAAGCAAAAATTCGTTAGGTAAAAGCCAAATTAAAGACCTCCACCAAGCGGGATTCCCCTTTCTGTGAGCCGTAAGTTCCTATATACTGCGCAAAAGCATCCCATCAATAATCCTTATTTAGATACAACTCTTCTTACGTGTAAATTGGTCAATTAGAAAGCGTCTATTTTCAAACATATTTTTGTAATCCTGATTAACCTTATCTTAATGACAAAAAAAGGAGCAAGTTTGCAAACTTGCTCCTTTTACATTGCTCACCAGACGGCGCTTTTTAGGCTGGCGCGACGCCGCTCCCGCAAAGCGGACACCGTCACGCGCGGTTTAAGATCACCATAAATTCCGCACCGGTGATCGTCTCACGCTCGAGCAGGTACTCGGAGAGCTCGTTGAGCTTGCGCGCGTTTTCGCGCAGGATGCGGTCCGCCTTCTCGCGCGCCGCGCGCACGACCGCCATCACGGCCCCGTCTATTTTCGCGGCCGTCTCCTCCGGAACAAGCAAGCGACGCGTCGCCGCCCAGATACTGATTCGTAACGGTCTCAAACGCCACCATGCCGAACTCGTCGCTCATGCCGTAACGGGTAATCATGGCGCGGGCAAGCTTTGTCGCCTGCTCGATGTCGTTTGACGCGCCGGTCGTAACGCTGCCGAAGATGAGCGCCTCCGCCGCGCGGCCGCCGGGTCAGGGTCGCGATCTTATTTTCAATTTCCTCGCGGCTCATCAGATAGCGCTCGCCCTCGTCCACCTGCATGGTGTACCCAAGCGCGCCTGACGTGCGCGGCACGATTGTAATTTTCGTCACGGGCGCGGAGTCGCTCTGACGCGCCGCAACCAGCGCGTGGCCGATCTCGTGATACGCCACGACGCGTTTTTTCCTTTTCGGACAGTACCGCGTTCTTTCTCTGGTAGCCCGCTATGACCGTCTCGACACTCTCCTCGAGGTCCGCCTGCGTCACCACGTTGCGGCCGAGCCGCACGGCGCGCAGCGCCGCCTCGTTTACAATGTTCGCAAGCTCCGCGCCCGACGCGCCGGAGGTCGCGCGCGCGATCGCCTGATAATCCGCGTCAGGCGCGATGTTCACGCCCTTCGCATGGACTTTCAAGATCGCGACGCGGCCCGCGAGGTCGGGAAGCTGCACCGGGATGCGCCGGTCGAACCTGCCCGGACGCAGGAGCGCCGGGTCGAGGATTTCGGGCCGGTTCGTCGCCGCCAGGATCACGACGCCTTTTCGTCCGTCGAAGCCGTCCATTTCGGAGAGAAGCTGGTTCAGCGTCTGCTCGCGCTCGTCGTTGCCGCCGATCCGCCCACGTCGCGCTTTTTACCGATCGTATCGACCTCGTCGATAAAATGATGCACGGCGCTTTTTCGTTTGCCTGACGGAAGAGGTCGCGCACCTTTGCCGCGCCCATGCCGACAAACATCTCAACGAAATCGGAGCCCGTGATCGAGAAGAACGGCACGTGCGCCTCGCCCGCGACGGCTTTCGCCAGCAGCGTCTTGCCGGTACCGGGAGGGCCGACGAGCAGCGCGCCTTTCGGAAGCTTCGCGCCGATATCGGCGTAGCGGCCGGGGTTGTGCAGGAAATCGACAATTTCCGTCAGCGCCTCTTTGGCCTCCTCCTGCCCTGCGACGTCCGCGAAGGTCTTGCCCGTCTCATTTTCCGCATAGATTTTCGCGCCGGACTTGCCGAAGCTCATGGCGTTCGCGCCCATGCCGCCGCCCATGCGCTTGGAGAGCATCGAAAACATCAGTTGCCCGATCCCCACAAACAGCAAAACCGGCAGAATCCAGGTGAGGATAAAGTTGAGCAGCGGGGAATCCTGCGCCGGGATCGACGCGCCGAATTTGACGCCTGCGTCCTCCAGCCGCTGGGAGAGCGTGTCGTCCGGGAAGATCCCCGTCTTATAATAGACGGCGTCCTGCCCCCTCTTCCCCGCCGCCCGTGATAAAAAGGATTTGCTCTTCGTTCTCCTCAATGGCGACCTCCGTGACGGAGCCGTCGTCCACCATCTGCAAAAACTCGCTGTACGGCACTTCCGTCACGCGCGTCTGCAAAATGGACGGGAACACCAGCGCGTTTAAAAGCATCAGCACAAGCAGCGCTACCATATAGTAATAAATCAGCGGTTTTTGTTTGGTTTTTTCCTTCGTCAATCATTTTTGTCACTTCCCCATCTTTTTATCGATTTTTGCGGCAAGTCTGGCCCGGAACCTTTCAAGCGACTCGCCGTGATGCAGCAGTTTCAGGTTCGGCAGGCCCCTTAAAATATGCCGCTGGCCGAAATGATACGTGGAAAGCAGTTCTCTCTCGCCGCGCGCAGTTCCGCAAGTGCCGCGCGCTGACGCCGCAGCGCCGCCTCGCGGGCCTTGCGCTGTTCCTCCGCCTCCGCGGCGCGCACCTCGCGGCGTTCTTCCGCCGCCTCCTCACGTGCACGCCGCTGCGCGTCTAACGCGGACTTGCGCTCCGTCAGCGCATCGCGGCCGCGGCTGACCTTCTCTTCGATGGACAGCGTTGTGTCCGCCAGGTTTTCGCCGATCCCGTCGGACACTGCCTTGATGCTGCGCGCGATTTCATCCAGACGGCGCAGCTTCGCCGTCAGCTTTGCCATCGCCAGTACGGTCACGACCACGTCCGCCACAAACACCGCGCCGAACACGCACAAGAGGACAACGCCCAGCGTATGCGGTATCCAGCCGACGAGCTTTGCGACCATTGGGTGGAACACGCGCATGACAAGCAGGCACGCGAGTCCCCATAACAGGGAGAACAGCGGGCAGACATAGCCGTTTAAATTGCCCGGCATGTCGGAATAATCCCACCATTTCTGGTGAAACACCCGTTCCAGCACAAACCCCGTCGCCCACTCGAGCGCACTCGTCAGCAGGACGGAGCCGATGAAGAGGAACAGGATGTTCTCCCGCACCGGCGTGAGGCACAGCACGACGACCGACACGCCCACGCCGTAAATCGGGCAGACCGGCCCGTTTAAAAAGCCGCGGTTAACGAAAATGCCGTCCTTGGCCGCGGCAAAGCAGACCTCGCAGCACCAGCCAAAAAACGCGTACAGGAAAAAGTACCACAGATATTCGTACAAGCGTCCAGCCTCCTTTTTATTATTTTAACACCGGAAGCGCAGAATGAAAATGGTCAAGCGTTTGGATTTGTCACAAAAACGCAGGTGCGGGCGGCGCAGGGACATGCACGCGGGCGGCAGAAACAGACAACCCGCGCAGACGCCATGGCGGCGGATACAGACGAACCGCGCAGTTGTCGCGGACAGGGAAAGCCAAGCGCCGCGGCGCAAGGACGGCGTTACGAACGAAACCGCAAAGGCGCGGCGTAAAGATGCAGACGGGAACAAAAACGACCGCAGGCGGCGGCCGGAAAGCGCCTGTTAAACACGCAACCTCGGCGGCGCCTCAACGCCCGGACAGCAGCGCCGTAAAACGCGCGAAAGCGGCGGAAACAGAGTCCGCCGCCTTCGTTTATCAAGACTATCGAGTAAACGCCCCGGAACCCGTCAGTCCTTCAGCGGGATGCCGCGCGCGTCAAAGTTCGTGGAGCCGCAGAGCAGCATGATGCCCTCCACAAGCGCCCAGATCGCCATCGGCGCCGCGCCGATCCCGCAGGTGAGCACCGACACCAGAAGCTGGACCGTACCGCGCGCGTTATAGCCCAGGTAGAAGTTGTGGATGCCGAGCGCGCCGACAAGGATCGCCAGGATGCCCGCCGCGATGCGCGACTTCTGCAAAGGATACGCGGGCGTGCCGTTTGTATAGCCCGTGTAGCCGCCCCTGTGTACCCTGTATAGTAGTTCTGCCCGCCGTAGAGCATATGGCCGCAGTGGATGCATACCTGTGCCTCGGGCGTTACGCCCTGGCCGCAGTTCGGACAAAACGCGCTCCCCGTTCCGACGGAGACGCCGCAGTGTACACAAAACGCCGCTTTGGGATCTATTTCTTTTCCGCAATTTCTGCAATACATCGTAATACCTCCAATTACCAGTCAATCGTGATTTCTCTATTTCCAATATAAATCTTCAAAGGCCCGTCGTCTGAGCGAAGAAAGCCCAAGCCCCGCCGCCAGCCGCGGTCTACCGAACGCACATCGACACGCAGAGGCGATTCCTCCAGTACATCCGTCACCTCGCGCCAGGTAATGTCCGCAAAAAACATTGTCGCGCAGGTGAGGAGGATGCCCACAATAAACAGCGCGGCCCCAACGCCCGCCATGATCCTGACTGCCATTTCACTTCGCCTCCGTATGTTTATTTCCGGCAAAAAGCCTGTAAATTCCACGGCCCGCCCATGCGATGAGACGGGCCAGCAGCTTGAGCACCAGCCAGAAAAGCGCGGCAAAAAGCACCGCAAGCCCCAAAGACATCAGCGACATGCCGAGCAGCACCGGGATCATCGCGCCGGTCCCGGCTCCCGTGACCAGCAGCACCGCCGCGTTAATTCCCACCAGGAACGCCGCCGCCGCGCAGGCAAACACCACGGCCACCGCGGCCACAACGACCGCGAGCACAACTGCCGCGAGCGCGATCCCCAGCGCCAGCACGACGATTGCCGCGGGTATCGTGATCGGCAGTGACAGGATGCCGAACACCGCGGCGAGCACGCGCCCGGTGTTGCGCGGATTTGCCGGCTCGCGCCGCGCCTGCGCAAACGCGAACTCCGCGCGGATGCGCGTGGCGATCTGCGCCGGGGACTCGAGCGACGCCACGATCTCCGACTCGTTCTTGCCCTCGTCCTTGGCGTCCTGAAAATAATTGTTGTAAAAATCCAAAGCGGCGCGCCGCTCCTCAGCGGGATATCGATGAGCCGGTTCGCGAGCTGCGTCATAAATTCAGTCTGCGTCATGCTCTTTTATCCCCCCTTCCCCTCGTCCTTCATAATATAGTCAATCACGCGGGAAACTTCCCGAAGCTGTGTGCGGCTCTCGCGGAGCCTTTCAAGACCCAGCGGCGTGACGCGGTAATATTTCCTGAGCCGTCCGGCGAACTCCCGCGAATATGTCTCAAAACATCCCTGCTTTTCAAGCCGCCGCAGGACCGGGTAAAGCGCGGACTCGGAGACGCCGAGCAGCGCGACCGCCTCCTGCGTGACCCGGTAGCCATAGGCGTCCTCATGCGCGATGGAGGCCAGCACGCACGCGTCGAGCAGCCCTTTCTTCAATTGCGGATCCATACGCTGCGACCCTCCTTTGTGATTCATCGTGTAATACTATACAACGTATAATATTGTTTGTCAAGTATTATTTTCAAAATAATTTTCCTGTTATAGAATCCGCCGCGCGGCATACGCTAACGTCGCACGAAAACTCGTGTGAAAGGATGGGAAATTATGACGAATTTGGAATGTACCGCGCTCAACTGCGTCAATAACCACAGCCGTCTTTGCTGCCTTGAGGATATCGAGGTCTGCGGTTCCGACGCCTGCCGCTGCCGCGAGACCTGCTGCGCGAGCTTTGCCGACGAGAACGACGCGTTCGGCAACGTCCTGGACAGCCGCGACGCCGCGCCCGAGACCCGCATCGACTGCGACGCGCACCGCTGCATCTATAACGCGGACGGCATTTGCGACGCGGAGGAAGTCCTGATCGACGGTTCCTTTGCGCACCGTAAGGACGCCACGTGCTGCGATTCCTTTATCGCGCGCGACTGACGCAACCGGGGAAAGTTAACGCACGGAAATAGGTTTTTTACGCGGGGTGTTCCCCGCGTACTTACATAAAATATTCTGAAAATACCGGCGTAATGCAGGAATCTCCAAAAAAGAAGTGACAAACCGGTCAAAACGCGCTATACTTTGTTTATGGAACGGCTTGCGGTGGAAAACGTTATTCTTATAGCGTTTTTCATTTCGCAAATATGTGTTTTCTGTGCGCGCAGACCGCTTGCCGCGGACGGAAGTCAGGAGTTTTTATGGACGCAATCCTATATACCTCCCAAACCGGCCATACCGAGACCTATGCAAATTTCCTCGCGGAAAAGCTGCATCTACCGGCCTACCCGCTCAGGAGGCGGGCCGCCGTCTGCCCGTAGGCGCGTCTGTGATCTACCTGGGCTGGATTATGGCCGGCAGCATCAAAGGCGCGGCCAAAGCGGCGAAGCGCTACCGCATCGAGCTGCTCTGCGGCGTCGGGCTGGCGGAGCCGGGCAAAATCATGCTCGCCACGCTGTGCGCGGGGCACCAATCGCTTTGCCGGGATGTGTTTTATCTGCAAGGCGGCTATGACGGCGCGCGCCTGCGCGGTCCTTACCGCTATTTGATGCATATCATGTGCGATTCGCTTTCCAAAAAGGAAACCCGGACGCCGGAAGAGTCGGCCATGCTCGAGGCACTGACGCAGGGCGGCGACTTTGTACGTGAGGAAAACCTTGACGGTATTCTCCAGTTTCTCGAAGACAAGGATCATCTGCAAAAAAATTCAAATTAGGGGTTGACAGGACGCCAATTATGTGGTATAGTTTTAAATACAGTCGTGAATGACGTGCCGGAATGGCGGAATTGGCAGACGCCCGGGACTTAAAATCCCGTGGGAGTTGATCCCGTACCGGTTCGAGCCCGGTTTCCGGCACCAACGCCTTAAACCGGTTCCTATTTGTGGCTGACCAATATCGCGGAGTGGAGCAGTGGTAGCTCGTTGGGCTCATAACCCAAAGGTCGTAAGTTCGAGTCTTGCCTCCGCAACCAATTGAAAAGACCGTCAACAAAGGTTGACGGTCTTTTGTTGTGCTTTGCAGCATTGCGTAACATAAGATTAGTAAATACCATGATTTTAAAGCAATCTGAAGTCTTTTTATTTCCTTTAATGTAACCCCACTATTATAGCGTATATTGTAGGTTTAATTCGATTACGAGGAAACCAAAATAGTTATAGCGCATTATGAAAAAACTCATGTATAATGGATAGTATCATCAAAGACAACCGAGGGGGTTATTATGAATTTATATGCCTCAATTGCGCAGCGCAAAACATGCCGAAAATACGATTTGCAGCCTCTCGCGCAAGAAGTCTTGGAGAAAATCGAAAATGCGATCCAAAGCTTTGAGCCCTGTATCCCGATTCTCCGCTTCAATGGCGATTTACAAACAAGGTAAAAAAGGCCGGTTTCATGTGGAAGCGCCCCACTATGTAATCATCAGCGGTACGGGAAAATCCCGCGACAAGGAAAACGCCGGTTTTTTGTTTGAACAGCTTGTCCTGTGGTTTGACGCGATGGGGCTTGGCTGCGTCTGGCTCTGGCGAGTCAAAGGACGCTGTTGCAGCCGGAGAAGGAGATCTTATCGCGATTGGTTTCGGCAATGCCATAGAACCGGTCCATAGGGCAAAGGAGGACTTTAAGCGAAAGCCGATCGACAAAATCACCGACGCCCCTGACGACGCGTGTATGCAGGCCGTCCACTTCGCGCCGTCCGGCATGAACTTGCAGCCCTGGTATTTCAATCGACAGGATGGTAGGGTTCTTGTTTATCAGCAGAAACGAAAACCCCGTTTTCGTTTCTCTACAAACTTTCGGATCTTGACATGGGCATTGCCCTGTGCCATTATGCATTGGCTTGTAAAGGAAACCGGAAAGCCGTTTCAGTTTACCCGAACGGGCGCTGCCGGAAAAGGCCGGATTTGTTCCTTCGGCGTCATCGAATAACGCCAGCCTTCACAAAACGCGCTCCCAATTCTTATCTGCGGCTCGGCCGTCAGGGCTGGCGTTCTTTTAAATGCAAAACAGTAAAACCACAGCCTCGGTTCCAGATGGAACCGAGGCTGTGTTGTTTCCCAAAGTATTTTAACGTACACCCCAATCGCAAAGCCGTCCGCCGCGGCATAACAAACTTTATTCCCGCGTTCGCGCACGTTCACCTCGCCGTTTGGGCATCAGGCAACATTCCCGACAGCGTTCTGAGGCGTTTCCGCGCCAATAGCCTGTTCCCGCAGCCGGGACGGCGTCTTAATCAGGCCGCCGCAACGTTGCGCTGTTCCCAGCAAACATCGGCGGCAGTGCGTCTGACGTTTCGCGCCCGGTACTTTTCCACAAATGCGGTGAGAACACGGCAATCCCCGGCGCACAAACATGCGCCGGGGACTTTACCGCCGTTTTTCCTTCTTATCGCACTGCTCACGCTGCGCGCAGAACGCACATGCGCCGCATTTGCGGCGCGTCCGCACAAGATACACGACCGCGGCGACGGCCACAGCCGCGATAACGGCGGCCACGGCGACTGTCGCGCCGTTTTCAATCCAAAACTGCACTGTGCGCCTCCTTTATACCGCCGCGCCCTCGCGCTTTTTCTCCGGTACGGGAGCCTTTTTCTCCCGGCGCAAGAGCAGGTAAAAGAACCCCGCCACCACCAGGCACGCCGCCGCCGTTCCGATCCACGAGCCGTTCCCGGCAAAGAGCGCGCCGAACTGGTTGACGACGAGCGCCACGGCGTAGGCCAGCGCCGTCTGGTAGCCGACGGCGAACAGCGTCCACTTCGTACTGTGCATTTCGCGGCGAATCGCGCCGACAGCCGCCACGCAGGGCGCGCACAGGAGGTTAAACACGAGGAACGCATACGCGGAGTAGCCCGTGAACATCCCGGCCAGCACGTGCCACAGCTCCGCGCCGCTCTCCGATAGCTCGCCCGCGCCGAAGAGCACGCCGAGCGTCGAAACGACGTTTTCCTTCGCCACAAGCCCCGTCAGCGTCGCGACGGTGAACGGCCAGTCGCCGAAGCCCAGCGGACGGAAAATCCACGAGAGCATACTGCCGAAGGTCGCGAGCATACTGCGGCTCATATCGGCCACCATTCCGAAGCGGCCGTCCGTGAAGCCGAAGTTTGAGAGGAACCAGATTACCATGGAGCACAGCAGAATGACCGTCCCGGCCTTTTTGATAAAGCTCCAGCTGCGTTCCCACATGGAGCGCAGGATGTTGCGCAGCGTCGGCATGTGATAGGACGGCAGCTCCATCACAAACGCCGCGTCCTCGCCGCGGAACATGCGCAGTTTCTTTAAGATAATTCCCGAAAAGAGCACCGCCAGAATGCCGATAAAGTACGCGCTGGGCGCAACCCACCACGCGCCGCCGAAAATCGCCCCGGCAAACAGGAGATCGCGGGCAGCTTCGCGCTGCACGGGATAAAGCTCGTTGTGATGACCGTCATTTTCCGGTCGCGCTCACTCTCAATCGTGCGCGAGGCCATGATGCCCGGCACGCTGCACCCCGTGCCGATCAGCATGGGGATAAAGCTCTTGCCGGAGAGCCCGAACTTGCGGAAGATGCGGTCCATGATAAAGGCGATGCGCGACATGTAGCCACACGCCTCCAAAAACGCCAGAAAGAAGAAGAGCACCAAAAGCTGCGGAATGAACCCGAGCACGGAGCCCACGCCGCCCACGATGCCGTCCACGATCAGGCGCACAAGCCAGTCCGCGCAGCCCCAACCGGTGAGCAGACCCTCCACGGCGCCCGGGATCCCGGCACAAAGTGCCCGAAGAACATCCAGCCATTGCCGAACACGCCCTCCGTGGCCCAGTCGTTCGCCCAGGAGCCGATCGTTGAGACGGAGACATAATAGGTGACGAACATGACCGCCGCGAAAATGGGCAGCGCCAGCCAGCGGTTCGTGACGATATAGTCGATCTTGTCGGAAACCGTCATGCCGGGCGCGTTCTTGCGCGTATAGCAGTCTGCAATGATCGACGTGATGTAGTTGTAGCGTTCATTCGTGATGATGCTCTCCGCGTCGTCGTCGAGCTCCGCCTCACAGCTGCGGATGTCCTGCTCGATATGGTCTAAAAGCGCCGGAGGCAGGCCCAGCTCCTTTATCACGCGCGCGTCGCGCTCAAAGAGCTTGATCGCGTACCAGCGCTCCTGCCCTTTCGGCAGGCGTCCGGCCCACCTCCTCGATATGCGCGATGGCGTGCTCCACGCTGCCACAGAAATTATGCTTCGGCTCCAGACGCATCCGCGCCTTCGCCTTCTCCACGGCGCTCCGTGCGGCCTCCGCGATGCCGGTGCCCTTGAGCGCGGAAATCTCCATGACCTCGCACCCCAACTCGTCCGACAGGCGGTGGATATGTATGATATCGCCGTTTTTCGTCACCACGTCCATCATGTTGACGGCTATGACGACGGGAATGCCCAACTCCGTAAGCTGCGTTGTGAGATAGAGATTGCGCTCGAGGTTCGTGCCGTCCACGATGTTGAGGATCGCGTCCGGCCGCTCACCGACTAAGAACTGCCGCGCCACAACCTCCTCGGACGTATAGGGCGAGAGCGAGTAGATACCCGGCAGGTCCGCCACGATCACGTCGCGGTCCGCCTTCAAATAGCCCTCTTTTTTCTCAACCGTCACGCCCGGCCAGTTGCCGACGAACTGGTTCGAGCCGGTGAGCGCGTTAAAGAGCGTCGTTTTGCCGCTGTTGGGATTGCCCGCCAGCGCAATTTTGTAGGACATAAAAAATCCCTCCCGGCTTACTCGACTTCAATCATTTCCGCGTCCGCTTTGCGGAGCGACAGCTCATACCCGCGAAGCGTCAGCTCAAGAGGGTCCCCAGCGGCGCGGCCTTGCGTACCGTTACCTCGGTGCCGCGCGTAATCCCCATATCCATGATGTGGCGGCGCACGGCGCCCTCGCCGTGTATCCTTACCACGCGCGCCGAGTGGCCGCGTTTGATATCCTTCAGCGTTTTCATCGGTACTCTCCCAACTTTTCTATGTTTTACAGCGCTCCAGAAGAAGCGGCGCAATTTTACCCATTTAATGTTAGCATAGGCTAACCCGTTTGTCAAGAGCGTTTTTCCTTCCTTTTTCCGTTATCCTGCCGGAAAAAGACACGCGCCAAAAATCCGGCGGCCTCCCAAAGGAAGCCGCCGGGACTTTTGTATTCTTTCATGCGCAGCTGTTGCCGGTGAGAAGCACCGACACGCCGCAAACAGCGAGACCCCGGTGCACAACTTGCAGAAGCGACCTTCCCGGTTTAGAATCCCGGCAGAGCCGCGCGCTACAAACGCAAGAACGTTTCAGCGCGCCACGCAACACTTTCCGGCGGCTGTCGCCCTCTGGGAACTGCTCCCTGCTTCGGCCATTTTGACGGCCGCACGCCAGGGCACCGGGATGAACGCCGTCAGAGGCTTCTCGCGGCCTCGACGACCCAGCGGATACGGTCCCAGCCGAGCTTTGCGTCAATGGTGCAGTCGCCGCCGAGCAGCAGGCCGCGCTTGCCGAACCGCAGGATCGTCTCACGGGTATAGTCCTGCAATTCTTCTTTCGTGCCGGTATAGATGACGCCCTGCTGCGTGTGCTCGTCCCAGTGCGTCTCAAAGCCGCCCAATACGGCGCGGTCGTCGAAGAAGTAACGCCCGTCCTCCAGGGAAAGGCCCTCGACATGCACCGCCCAGTTGATCGCCTTCGCGGGGTAGTCCTGCCAGAGCGCGAGTTGATTCTCCGCGCCCGCCCAACCGCAGCAGTGCAGGATGTTATAATCGGACCAGCGGTTCGCGCGTTCGAGCACGGTAATCTCGCTGGGGCTGACCGTCTCCCAATACGTCTCCGGCGTAAAACGGTCGAGCTCGCCGCCCTGCACGCAGAAGTACACGCCGTCGCAACCCGCCTCCCGGATGAGCAGCTCGCATAGCAGCGCGTGGTCCTGCGCGATCACGTCGAGCGCGTGCATGACGGCAAGGCGGTCCTCCTTCAGATGGCGCATGACCAGCTCGTCGGAGGTTGCAAAGCGGATCGAGGAAAACGGCGCGAATACGTTATAAAACACGCAGCGTTCTTTTCCGATGGCATCCACAATTTTCTTTGCGCGCTCGACCTGCTCCGCGATGTAGGGGTGCGTTCGGCCAAGCGGTTCCAGACGGTACCAGTCGGCGGCCTCGCGAATCTCGGTCGCGAGCGGGTAGGGAAAATAGCCGTCGCTCATCACTTTGAGGAAATCAAGGTCCGTTTCGCGGTAATAGCGCAGATGCGCCGCGACGCACGCGTCGCCCGCTGCCTCTTCCCCCGGCAAAGTGGAACCACATACCCACCGGGACATGATCCACCGGTTTTTGATCCATGGCGTTTAACACACGAGTCCTCTTATCCATACGCTGTCCTTCCTTTCTTGCAAACGGGTTTCCATTTCTAAAAAGATTCTGTTACCATCATACACCATTTTGCGCCGCCGCGCCAGCCCCGGACGTATTTTAAAGCGCTCGCGCCGTAAAATCGCGGAAGTCCGCAGAACCCGCGCCGTAGCAGTAGAGCGCCGCGCGCGTGCCGACGAAATAGCGCAGGTTAAAGTTGAGCTTTTTGCCGCTCCCCGGCCGGACGCCAGGAGACGCCGTCCTCGGCGTAGGAGAACTGCACGGTGTCGCGCGTGCCCCTCCACGTCGCGGAAGTCGAACGCCGCTTTCAAGAACACCCGCGCGCCGGAGAGCGGCGCGGTGAACACGTCTGCCTGCGGCGTCGGCGGCGTCGTACGGTCGATCACGTCGCGCTTTGCCGTAAAGAGCCGGTACGAGCCGTCCGCCTGCGCTTCCACGCCCACGAGCGCGCAGTCCCACTGGAGCGCGGCGAGGCCCGCGCGGCCGCCCGCCGCCAGCCCGGCGGCGTCCAGCTCCACGGTAAACTCGCACTGCGGGCCGCAGGTTCGCTGGGAGAGCGTATTCTTCGCGTCCATCAAGCCCACCGCCGGGGACGCGGTGAGACGCAGCCAGCCCGACCGCGCCGTAAACGACCACTTTGCGTCGTCCGGGTTGTGGTTCCACTGCCAGAAGTTCTCAAGACGGTTTTCCGCATGGTTCAGGCTGTCGCCGTGCACCAGCACGTTCTCGCCGCGCGGTACGAGCGGCACGTCGTAGCAGAGCTTCATGCCCTCGCCCGCGCCGACGACCGGCCAGTCCTCCTCCCAGGAGAGGGAACAGGAACGGGGATACGTCCGACCGCGCCGCAGTCTCCAAAGAGGATCATGAACCAGTCGCCCTCCGGCGTATCGACCGCCATGCCCTGCGCAATGCCTTTGTTCCGGCAGTCGCAGCGGCTGTCCGCAATCAGGCGCGGCTCGCCAAGGGGCCGTCGATGGAACGCGCGCGGTAACACCATTCGCGGCGGCCGCCGCCGCGCGGGATATCGATAAAGAAGAGGTAATACCAACCGTCCTTATAAAGAGCGCGGCAGCCCTCGCAGCGCAGCGCCATCCCCTCGGAAGGCGGCGAGAGCAGGAAGCGGTCGGTGCCGGGACGGAATCCCGACATATCAGGCTCCCACTCGACGAGGCGCACGTCGCCCGCGCCGCCCGGCTGGTAGACGAGATACGCACCCTTGCCGTCGAAGAGTAGCGACGCGTCGTGGTACATGCCCTCGAAGTCAATGCGGTTCCAGTTGCTCTTTTCAATATCGTCGGTGGAGTAAAGAAACGACTTTTTCAGGTCGAGGCAGGTGAAAAACGCATAAAAGCGTCCGCCGTACTCGCGCAGGCTCGTCGCCCACTGGCCACGGCCATACCCCGCGCCGACGGTGTCGTACCCTTCAATTCTGTCAAAAATATAGCTCACGAGCTCCCAGTGCACCAGATCGTACGATTTTAAAATCGGGCCGCCCGGCATGAAAAACATGGTCGTGGAGACCATATAATAGGCGTCTCCCACGCGGATCAGATCGGGATCCGGGTAGTCCGACCACATGATCGGGTTTTTGAGTTGCATAGCAGTACCTCCCTGTCAAGATCATACGTCTCACGGCGCGCTGTGGCGGAAACGGGGACGAAACACGCTCCCAGCGACGGAAATCGTTATGAATTGTCCTCATTATAGCATCCCGTCCGCCCACACGGCAATTATACGGGCGCATCTTGCGCCTATGTTACAGAATTCCCGGCCCATTCCACACAAACTGGAATAACGGGCGCGGCGATAAAACAGGGCGCACTTCATGCGGCTAACAGGCCGCCACATGCAACGATTTCGCACATCCCTGCCCCCTGCCGCACATAAAACCAGCGAAAGGGACGCAACCGCGCGCGGAAGGGAAATGCGGCGGGACGTCGGCGCGCTTCTCTCCCGCGCCCGTCAACGCTTTGCATCGTCCTACGCGGCGCCGCCATGCAACGCTTGCATCAGCTCAGGACGCGTCCGTCCTTTAAAATCTTCCCCATTCTTGGGCAAGCACTCTATCCTTACTGAAAACGCATTACCCGGGACTTATTTCGCGCATTGCTCAATCGAACCTCCCAGCACGGCTGGGGTTAAAAAAAGGACGAAAAGGGAGGCACCATACGGATCTACATATTCTGAGCAGGCGTCTTGGGCACAAAAAGGACGGAAGGAAAAACCCTTCCGTCCTTAAAAACCGGATTACGCGGGGACAAGTACCGTCAAGAGGTATGCGCGGTCAATCAACGATCCGCGTGACAAAACGCTGAAGCATTGCCGCGATCTCGGCACGGGAAGCCGCGCCCTTCGGATCGAGTCGATTGCCTTCCTTGCCGATGATGAGGTTTTCGGATACCGCCCAGTGCATGGCGTCCTCGGCGAAGCCGGAGACGTCCGCGCCGTCCACAAACTTATTGAAGCTCGAGTAGGCGGAGGTGTCGTAGCCCTTATGCATCGCATAGCGGTACAGGATCGTAACGATCTGCTCGCGGGTGACGATATCGTCCGGCGCGAACTTCGTGGCGCTGACGCCCTCGACGATCTTGTTCTCCGCGGCCCAGTTCACGGCCTCAGTGTACCAGCGCTGGGTCAAGTCGGTAAAGCCGGAGTCAACCTTTGCGTCCGGCTCGCCCGCGAGACGCCAGAGGATCGTGACGAGCTGCGAACGGGTCGTGACGGCGGCCGGGGCAAACTGCGTGCTGGAGATACCCTCCATCAGGCCGTTCGACGACACGTACTCGACGGATGCATAGAACCAGTCGCCGCGGAAACATCATAGAAGGGGTTCTTCCACTCGATAACCGGGGATCGACTTCCTCGTTCTCCGCGGTAAAGATCGCCTTGATGGTGTGATCCGCCTTCACGTCGCGGAACGTGTAGGAGGAAACCGCGCCGACGCTCTCGCCGTCAACCAGGACGTCCACGAGCTCATAACCGGCCTTCGGCTTGAAGGTGAAGGTCTTATCGCCGCCGGAGGCAACCTTCACGCTGCCGGACGGAGAAATGCTGCCGCCGCGGTTCGCGGTCGCATAAATATCATAGTTCACGTCAAATTCCGTGACAATCTTCATGATCGCCGCGTAGGCGTAAGCGGAAGTGTAGTTCCCCGACGCGCTCAGATACGCCACGACATAATAGGTGCCCGGTGCGCTCGGCGCGCTGCCCGGATATGCCGCGCCATCGGCCGCGGTCGTCTGCTGCGAGCAGGCGCTGTTGGTATAATACGTGTAGGAAACGTAGCCGGTCGGCATTGTGCCGCCCGGGATTCCGGAGACGACCGCGCCGGACATATGGACCGGCAGGCCGGTATAAGCGGTGGTGTAATTATAAAGACGGATGGAAGGCGTCGCGGGATGTATCGTCACGCGCACGTCGTCCGGCTGGATGAGGCGATAGTTCGCCGCGTCCGTACCGCTCAGCGTGTAGCCGCTGACGGTGACGGTCTTGTTCACGCCCGCGTTCGCGTCGTTCGCGGCGGCATAGCGGAAAGCGCTGCCCAGCGTCACGTCGTCGGCCGTCAGGACGGTATACGGCTCGCTGCCGTTTGCGTTCTTCTTCAGCTCGCCCGCCGTGATGCACGACGCTGCTCCCGTCGTAAACCTTATCGGTCGCCTTGACGTTATATACCTTAACCGGCTTCGGATCGACGTTCCAGGTAAGCACCTGGTCGTCCGTCGTGGTCGTGCCGTCCGCGAGGAGCCATGTGTCGGCGGCCTTATCCTTTAAGGAGAAGGTGACCGTATAGCCGCCGCTGGTTTTCACGTCGGTCTGTGGGGTGACGGTAACGTCATACTTGCCGGTTGCAGCCGCGGACGGCGTGACGACAGGCTCCTGCGCCGTGCCGTTATAAAACCGGGTCCTTGACCGCAGGCACCGGGATGCCGGTCTTTTCCGCAACCTTGATGTTGAAGGTTTTCGTCACGCCAGTCGTATTGGTGGCGGACGTCACCTTGCACGTGACGGTATGGTCGCCGGCGGCAAGGTTCGCGGGTACGGTAAAGGTGTTCGCGGTCGCGCCGCCTTGAGGCGCGCCGTCCAGGCTCCACGCATAGCTAAGCGGAGACGAATCCGCCGCCGTCGCGTTTACCGTGAGGTCGAAGGCGTCATAACCGGCGGCCTTTTCAATCGGATCGTCTGTCGGTGAGACGCTGCCAATCGTGATTGTTGAATCGGCATCGCCCGCCGCAAGATTCACGGTGACTTCCACAGCGAGGGGAAGCGTCTGATAATCGTGCGCCGCGTCTTTTGCGCTGAATTCGATCTTAAATTTCGCGGTTTTCGCGGGCTGGTTGGCAGCGTTCGGCGCGACTGTGTAAGTAATCGCGTTCGTATCGGCAAGCACGCCTTCCGTGGTGCCAAGCGTCAGGATATTGTTGGTATCCTCTGTTTCGCTGACGGTATATTTGATGCCGCCGTCGGTATAGGCGTCGCCCGTCAACAGGTTCGCGGCCGTAAAGTTGTACGTCGCATCCGTCGCGCCGGTATTGGCCACGTTTATCGCGGTAGTAGCGTTCACGGTCGGGGCCGCAGCCTTCGCCGTGGTGTACTCGGCTGTGACGGTGGCAGCCTCTTTTAGTCCCATCTACCACTGTTGAAACATTCGCAAAGGCCGGACCCCAAGGTCATTGATATACGGAAAAAGCATCTGCAAACTGATCGTCAGCACTCGCCGGTGAGAGCTTTACTTCCAGCTTGTAGGTAGTACCGAATTTTGCGGTATCCGAACTCTGCACCTCTGTCGCTCCCAAAACCATTTGACAGAATCAACAGTAATGCCAGGCGCAGCGTTTGCCGACGTACTCAATTGGTTCTCGGCTGTAGGCACCGTAATTGTAATGCCTGTACTGCTAATCTCCGCCGCCAATGCCGATACCGGCAGAAGCGTCGCCACCATCAAAACCGCCAGAAAAAGCGATAGCAGCTTTCTTGGTTTCATATCGATCTCCTTTATAAAAATATATTTTTGTGGTCTATATAAACCCGCCCCGGCGGCGAGCGGAAGCCCGCCCGGCAGGGAGAGCGAAGAAACTCCGCCGCGGCCCCGCTGTGCGCGGGAACCCACGTCCAGGGTGCCCGGGGAACGCTCCATGCAGCAGAAAAACCTTTGTCCGTACGGGAAACGCCTCAATCCGGCGTTTCTCAACGCTCTGTAATGTGAAGGAGGGCAAATTTGCCATCTCCACAACTGCATTATAGCATAGCCCTGTCCGTTTGTCTACCGGATTTTGGACAAAAAGTCCAACCATTTATGGTTTCCGGGCAGAAATTTAATACGATATCCCGGAAAACAAGGGCCATACCGTGCATCTTTATAGACGTATTTCCCGGAAAAAAGTTTCATAGTAAAACCGGTAATCCCAGAATTTTTTTTACAACAAATTGTTTTTGTTTTAAAAACTCAACAAATAGTACGCAAAATTCCTTTTTTTCCGACATTTTCCGCCGTATGAGAACAGGCAGGATTCTGTGGGGCGCGCATAATTTGCTTATTTGGACAGATAATATCCACGAAAAGCAGAAATTATGACTGCAAGAAGATTGATGTTATGGAGGGCAAACAATGAAGGCCACCGGAATAGTGAGACGAATCGACGATCTGGGGCGTGTTGTGATCCCGAAGGAGATTCGCCGCACCATGCGGATTCGGGAGGGCGACCCGCTGGAGATATACACCAGCAGTGACGGCGAAGTCATTTTTAAGAAATACTCCCCATGGGCGAGCTTGCGAGCTTTGCAGGACAGCTTTGTGAAACTTTTAAATAAAACCACCGGCTACCCGGCCGCAATCACCGACCGCGACACGGTCATCGCCGCCGCAGGCACCCGCGCCGCGACGTGCTTGACAAGCGCATCAGCGAGGACATCGAACATGTGATGGAAAACCGCCAGATCTTCCACTTAAAAAGCGCCGGAGCCCAAGCTCCCCCGTGTGCGACGGCTACGACAAGTATTTTGCCGGTATCGCGGCGCCCATTATCTCGGAGGGCGACATTTCCGGCTGCGTCGTGTTCCTGTGGAGCGACGGCATGGAGCTGCCGGGCGAAACGGAGTATAAGCTTGCGCAGACGATCGCGGGCTTCCTCTCGAAGCAGATGGAGGGCTGACGCCATGCAAAAACGCCCCTGTTTCAGGAATTGCCGAAACGGGGCGTTTCTCTTTTTACATCTATTTAAATCCGAGGTCGGGGTGTAAAAGCATTTCCGTGTCCGCGCAGATTCGCGCGGTGACGTCCTCACCCACGTGGTAGTGCTGCGGCGCGGCGTACGGCGTTTCCTTCACGGAAAACAGCGGCGTCCCGCTCGTCACGCTGATGGTTAACGCCGCGCCGTCCTTCCGCTTGAACACAAAACTGCACGTCGCACCTCCCATGATCCGATAACGATCCGGGTGGCGCTCCTTCGGCGCGCGGAGTCCGTTAAACAGTTCGCAGTATTCCGTGATTTCCTCCTGTGTGTCCAGCGTCAGACCCTGCGAGGGCCAGCTCCCGGAACTTGCATGGATTGTCAGCGCCGGAAAGTCCGCCGCGTCCAGCCGTACCGGGCGCACGGGGACGGCCAGGCGCGTAACAAAAAACACCGCGACCACAATTTCCACGAGGAACAGATCGATCAAAGCATGACGCCATGCGCCGCGCAGGAAACGCGTCACGCGCGCGCGTTTATTGACGGCCGCCGAAGCTTCCATATTCATACTCGGCCTCCTTTAATAGATACCACGACGGACGGCTAACTTCGATCTCCTCGTGAGAGAGGGATTCGCTCGGGTATTTGCTGAAATAGGGGTCGCACAGTTTCCTCAGCGCGTCATAGTCGCAGCGGTAGAACACCGACTCGTATTCCTCCGTCGAAAAGGGGCTGCTTACCTGCCGCAGCAGGAGGTTCTCTGCCCCGAAGGCAAACGGCAGGCGTTCGCCGTTTTCCAGCACGACGCAGACATTGTAGAATGCGCCCATGGAAACCATCAGTTCCAGCGTCCTGTGTCCTAACTGCTCCCGGAGAGGAACCTCACGGAAAGCGGCGCAGAGCGCGTCCACGTCGGCAGGCTCCGTCACCCGGGCAACGTCAGTCGCGGTCTGCCACTGCGTCTGCACCTGCTCGCGCCGTTCCCGGATGATGAGGATCTCCGTCACCTGTTCCGCCGGGTAACGCAGCGGGCGGACGGGAAAGGGGAAGGGGAGAAAGTACGTGAAAAGGACGGCAAGCTCCGCCGCCGCAAGGAGCAGCGCGGCTATGGACAGGATTACGCGCCGTTTTGTGCAGGCTTTCATGCGGTAGACACTCCCAACTGATGAAAGATTATGGAATGCTGTAAAGAGGCCGCAACGTCACCCACAGACAAACACCTACACTTGAATAACGGTAAGGCAGAGGTAAGTGCGCCGCATTGTTTGCCGCGAAAGGAAACAGACGGCCTGTTTCATTGGGATAAGCTGTGTTTTCTTACCGGCAGGCTTCGTGGACTCATCTTAACGATAAAGGCTTATGTATATAAATAGTACTGTATTCGACGAAATCTGTCAACCGTCATATACAAAGTTTATGAAAAGCCCACAGAATAACAGCGCGCCGCCAGCGTTTTTCCACACGCAAAAGCCCCGCACGACGGCAAGGCCGCCCGGCGGGGCTTTCACGCATTTTAGGAGGGCAAAATTTAACAGTTAGTTCTTTTTAAAATACTGGCGGACGAGGAACTGCATCAGCTCGCTCGGTTCCTCGCGGCCATACTCGGCGAAGCCGTCGCCGAAGTACATGGCGCGTGGGGTGTCCGGCGCGAGGGGTTCCCACTGCGGCATCCGGGGCCGTCCGCGTCGCGGCCGTTCGGATCGCCGTTTTTAATGAAGTTCGCCCAGTAGTTGCACATCAGGCGTGCGAGGTCGTAGTGCTTGCCGGTGAAGGGACGCCAGCATTTGGCGAGCGTCTCAAAGAAGAACCACAGATCCACGGAGTGGAACGTGCCGGGGTTATCCCAGCCGGGGATCGACGGATCGAAGTTATAGTAGTAAAGCGGGGCGTTCGCGCCGCTCGCGGCGTTTGCCTCGGCCAGGATGCGGATGGCATACTCGATGCCGATGATGGAGGCCTTCTTTTTCACCTCCGTCACGCTGTCAAACTGCGACGGGCACAGCGCCAAAAATTCGTCTGCGTCCTCGCCGAACAGCTCGACCGCCAGCGCGCGGAACTCCTCCATCGTGGAGACGTTCGGGACGGACGGGAACTCCGTGGACGTATGGCCGAACATGACCGGCACCATCCAGCGTTTGTTTTTCGCGGAAAAGGTCGAACGCGACGCCGACGCTGAATTTGTTGTCAACGACGGTGCCCCAGAAGCCCTTATATGCGACGGCCTTATCGCGTATGTACTCGGCGTCCAGCGCTCTCGCCTCCGCAAGCGTCTTAACGCCCAGGAAGTCAAAGAACTTTACGCCCTCTTCCTCCGCCGCGCGGAAGTCGCGCCCCGCCTTCCCCGGCACGCGTCCGCCGGGATAGAGCTGCGTCATCACGCCGCTTTCCACGATCGCGCCCTGAAAAAGCCCCTCGTTTTGCGGCGAGGTGAGCTGGCTCATGACGCTGCCGCCGCCGGCGGACTGGCCGCCGATGGTAATCTGGTTCGGGTTGCCGCCGAACGCGGCAATGTTCCGTTTGACCCAGCGCGTCGCCGCCTGCTGGTCGAGGTTGCCGAAGTTCGCGGGCGCGTCGGGGTTTTCCGCGGTGATCTCCGGATGGCAGAGGAAGCCGAACACGTTCACGCGGTAGTTGACCGTGACGACGACCAGACCGCGGCGCGCGAGGCGTTCGCCGTCGAACTCCATTTCGGCAGGGTTGCCGACCTGCAAGCCGCCGCCATAGTACCAGACGTAGACGGGAAGGTTTTCATCCGCGCGCTTTGCGGGCGTCCAGACGTTGAGCTGGAGGCAGTCCTCGCTCTGCGCGATATTTTCATCATAATTCCACTCGCGGGTATAAATATCTTCGTGGTTTTTACCGGGCTTCGCCTGCATGGCGATGGGTCCGAACGCATGGCACTGCAAACGCCGTCCCAATCACGGACCGGCTGCGGCGCGCGCCAGCGGTTTTCGCCCGTCGCGGGAGCAGCGAACGGGATACCCTTAAAGCTTGTGATGCGCGGATCGGCAGCCGGAAGGCCCTCGACCCAGCCGTTTTCCACCTTTACTTTTCTCAGCATTTTCACACTCCTTACAAAAACAATGAGAAATCAATTCTTATCACATACAAGTATAACAGATTACAATGGCTAAGAACGTTATGAAATTCTCATTCCGTAATATTTTTTACACAAGTACTAAATAGTAAAATATGGGTATAGATTGTGCGGCAGACTCGCCTTTAAAAGCCGCACGAACCGCTCCTTCGGCATACGGTGCTCGTCGCACCCAACCGGCCACAGCCGCCGTGTGCGTGATCGCGCAGGAGCGGATTGCAAATGCCACCTCGTCCGCCGCGACGTCCACGCCGCGCCGCGCGAGCACATCCGTGATCGCGTCCGAAATGCAGGCCATATTATAGTTGCGCAGGGAGTGCTGGTCGTTGGACTTCACGCCGTTTTGGAAAAATTTCAGGTTCCGTTCCAGGTTTTCCAAAATCCGCAGCATCGCCTCGCCCCAGGAAAAGGAGCGCTCCGCCTCGCGCATCGGCTCGAACATGACGTCGAACATCTGGTTTAAAAGATCGTATTTATCGCGGTAATAGCGGTAAAACGTCGGTTTGCTGACCTCCGCCGTCCGCGTGATCTGCTCCACGCTGATATCCTCAATTGTATATTTTTGCAGCAGCTCGTAAAAAGCCGCGCTGATGATTTTTTTCGCGTTCATTCCTGCCTCCTGTGTGTCTGTTTCCTCGCCCTAGGCAAATGGACTCCGGCCCGATTGGACGGCCGGGCCCCGCCGCTCGCCGGAGATACCGGCGTAAACCTTGATCCGTCCACGCACGCGCCGCCGTAAAATACCAGAAAAAGCTTTCCAGCGCCGCCGTTATAAAAAACCGCACCATCAAGGTAAAACCGCGGCAACAGGCAAGCCTTCCCCCGCAGCGGGAACGCGGCGGACGCCCCGGCGTCAGGCGCGCCGTATCCGTATAAAGCGCGTCTGCCGCCGCGCGCGCGCCCTCGAGCAAGACGAGCTCCACGAGCGTGTATGCCGACCGCCGCGCCGCTTTCCGTTACCGTCACGGTGTAGGACGCGGTTGCCTTTCTGTCTTCCGCCTCGTGATTTTATCGTAATTCTATAACAAAACCATTGCGTTTTATCCGTCATGTGCATCCTAATTTGCCCGCTTCCCCATTATTCGATTTCCAATAATGATACAGGTATCAAAAATGCGAAACGGATACTTCTTTCGGTAACATGTCCCTATTTCTATTTTAGTAAAAGCCATGCCGTTTTCAAGCGCCGAATCCGTATGTTTTAGCAAAGATTTCTTGAAATCGTGTCGAACTTTGTTATAATAGATGCAAATATTGACGGACAGACACGACGCAGAGCGCGGAGCCTCCCTTGCCCGCGCACGGCAGACGCCGCCTGTCCGCACGTTGAGGTGCCGGTCGATGAAGAAAACACGTTTGCTTGTGTGCATTGCACTCACAGCCGTCCTTGTGACGGCGGTCACGCTTGCCGTCACGCTCACCGCGCGCGCCGAACGCCGCGCGGCGGAGGGGCAAGCCGCCGTTTATCACGAATACCAGCAGCTCTTGGAACGCGCCGCGTCGTACGCCGTGACGGTATCGGAAAACGGCGCGGCGGTGGGCACGTACACGCTCGCGGACCTCGGCGTGTTCGAGGGGACGCGCGCGGCAATAGACGCGCTTTATACAGATACAGAGCGCCTGTCGCCGGAGGCGTTCGCCGCGCGCCCTTTGCGGGAAAAAGCTCGCGTGGCACGACGTCTCCCATCCCACGGACTGCGCGGCGGCCGTCCCTGTGGAGGGCTTTGACGCGGAAGTTGTCCTGCGCGACCTGCGCGCCGTACCGCGCGAGGCGGCGCAGGACGCCTATCTCTCGTTTTCAGACGGCGCGTATCACGTCCATCCCGAAGTACCCGGCACCATACTCCGTGAGGACGAGGTGCGCTCTGCGCTGCGGCAGTTTGTCGCGGGGCTCTCCCTTTACGGCGGACGCGCCCGACGCCGCCTTTGAACTGACGGACTGCGCCTGCTATGTCCCGCCGGAGGTCACAGTGGAAAACGCGGGGTTTGATTTCAAAGCTGCGCTCGCGGAGAGCGTTTCCGACCTGCGCGTCACCGTCGATTTCCACGGCCAGACCGAAACGCGAAAGAGCAGCTCGCCGCCCTCCTCTCGGTAGACGGCGACGGCCGCCTTTTTGGTGGACGGCGCAGCGCTTGAGCACTTCATTTCCGGCTGGGCCGAGACATATAACGCCTACGGCACGCCGTACCTGTTTGCGTCGTATGCCGGCGGCGTGGTGCCGATCGATTTTCTCAAGTGCGATTATGGAGTGGACACCGCGGCGCTGCTGGGGCGCTCGAGGCGCAGCTTTTGACGCTTGAAAGCGGCACGGTCGCCGCGCCCTACTCCTGTCACAGAAACGGCGTGCCGTTTGCGGTAGAGACCACTTATGTCGAGGTGGATATCAAAAACCAGCAGCTCACGTATTATAAGGACGGCGAGCTCGTCGTGAACACCGATATCGTCACGGGTAAGCTGGCCGGTCACCGCACGCCCACAGGACTCTATTCTTCCTACGATAAAAAAGTCAACCGCTGGCTCGTCGGCGAGGACTACTGCGTCTTTGTGAAGTACTGGGTGCGCATTACGGGCGCATATGGCCTGCACGACGCCTCCTGGCGCACGAAGTTCGGCGGCGAATATTATAAATATGGCGGTTCCCACGGCTGCGTCAATATCCCCGAGGAAGCGATGGCGAAAATCTATGAGAATATCGTAGACGGCACGCCGATCCTCATTCACTGAACAAGGCAGCCCCGTCCAGTCGCTGGACGGGGCTTTGCATGTCCCCTTCCGTATCGACGTTTCCAAGAACAGCAGGCGCAACACTCCCATCTCATCTGCCCGCAGGAGCGGGTTCCCACGCCCCGCGAAGATATCGTAAAAGCGGCGGCAGCACGGTTTTCGTAGTTGAACGCAGCAAAAAGACCCGGCGCTCCCTTTTCCGGCCTGCCGATCTGCCCAGGAAACACGCAGCCAGCCTGTTTGAACGGTATTTGCTGCCTTGGGGACCGCAAATGAGGGCAAGAACAACGTACAGGCCCCTTCAACCCCTACAGTAATGGGGTTCTGCGGCGGTGGGACAAATTCGTATGGTCTGGCTGGAGTCGTATACTGTTTTATAAAGCGGCTGCGGTACAAACGATCCTCACGCCGGGGCAATACGCAAACGGAGCAGACATCCTGATCCCGGGAAAACAGTCGTGGCGGACGGACATTCCATTATCACGCTTCCTGTCCCCGGCCGCTTGAAAACTTGCGCACGGCGGCCCGCGGCGCACGGTTTGGCGCGGCGGCGTACAAACAGTTCATGATGTTCTCATTTTGTACGCATTTTGCACGATTTCTTGCATGTAACCGCAGCCGGCGGCTTGTCCGGTTGCAGAAATTCCAGCAGAACATACAAAAAAGAAACGCAAAGATGTCAGAATTCGTCATGCGCATAGCTTGTATCTACTTGCTAAAGTGATAAATCCGTTGTATAATAGAGACGATACGCTAGGAGTGCCGCCGCCAAAACGGCGGATCGCGTTCCGGGCGTGCGAATAAACGTGCATTCTCATCGCACGATGCAAGAAAAGGAGCCAGAACATGAGAGTCTACAACTTCTCCGCCGGACCGTCCATGCTTCCGCTGGAAGTGTTAAACCGCGCAGCAGCAGAAATGAGTGATTACGAAGGCTGTGGCATGTCTGTGATGGAGATGAGCCATCGATCTAAAATCTATGAGTCGATCATCGAGGGTGCCGAGACTCTTCTGCGTAAGGTCATGGGTATCCCGGAGGATTACCATGTGCTCTTCTTACAGGGCGGCGCCACGCAGCAGTTCGCGGCTATCCCGATGAATTTCTTAAAGAAAAAGGCGTCCTACGCCGTCACGGGCAACTTCTCCAAAAAGGCTTATGAAGAAGCGCAGCGCTATGGCGAGATCTCCCTCGCGGCGGACATGGGCGGCGTCGATTATACCCGCATCCCGCGCCAGGACGAACTCACCATCGACCCGGACGCCGACTATTTTTATACCTGCATGAATAACACCGTCTACGGCTCGAAGTGGAACTATATTCCGGAGACCGGCGGCGTGCCGATCATCTCGGACATTTCCTCGTGCATCCTCTCGGAGCCTTTGGACGTTTCGAAGTTTGCGCTGCTCTATGCGGGCGCGCAGAAAAACATGGCCCCGGCGGGCCTCACCGTCGTGATCGTGCGCAAGGACATGATTTCGTCCCCGATGCCCTTCACGCCCACCATGCTCGACTACGGCGCCATGGCGAAGGCGGGGAGCATGTACAATACCCCGCCGACTTACCAGATTTACATTTTTAAAGCTCGTGCTCGAGTGGCTTGAAAGCCTCGGCGGCGTCGAGGGAATGGCGGAGATCAACCGCCGCAAGGCCGGTATTCTCTACGATTACCTCGATTCGAGTAAGTTTTATATCGCGAATGTGGACCGTGACAGCCGCAGCATCATGAACGTCACGTACCACTGCCCGACCAAGGAGCTGGACGCGAAGTTTGTCGCCGAGAGCGTCGAGCGCGGCTTCCAGAACCTCAAGGGCTACCGCTCCGTCGGCGGCATCCGCGCGTCCATCTATAATGCGATGCCGGTCGAGGGGCGTCGAGGCGCTCGTGGACTTCATGGCGAAGTTCGAGCGCGAAAACGGCTGATTTTTAGAGGTGCAATTTTATGTATAACATTAAACTATTGAATAAAATTTCGGCAAACGGCCTCTCGCATTTAGACCCCGCCTGCGTGGTGGACGAAAACGCCGCGGCAAACGCCATCATCGTGCGTTCTGCCGACATGCACGAGTACGCGATGAACCCCGAGCTCTACGCCATCGCGCGCGGGTGCGGGATATAACAATATCCCAGTCGATGCCTGCGCCGAGGCGGGCATTTGCGTCTTTAACACGCCCGGCGCCAACGCAAACGCCGTGCGCGAGCTGGTGCTGTGCGCGCTGCTGCTCTCCTCCCGCCGTATCGTGGAGGCGATCGACTGGTGCAAGGACTTAAAGGACGACCCCGACGCGCTTAAGAAGGTCGAAAAGGGCAAGAGCCAGTTCGTCGGGCCGGAGATCGCGGGCAAGACGCTCGGCGTCATCGGTCTGGGCAAGGTCGGCGTGCTCGCGGCAAACGCCGCGGTCGATCTCGGCATGGAGGTGTATGGCTTCGACCCGTACCTGTCGCTGGAAAGCGCCTGGAGCCTCGCGCGCCGTATCAAACGCGCCGCGAGCTACGACGAAATTTACGCAAACTGTGATTATATCACCATCCACGCGCCGCTGACCGACGAGACGAAGAACCTCGTGTGCGCCGAGAGCATCGCCAAAATGCGCGACGGTGTGCGCATCATCAATCTCGCGCGCGGCGGCCTCGTAAATAACGACGATATCAAGGCCGCTCTGGCCTCCGGCAAGGTGGCGAAATATGTGACCGACTTCCCGACCGGCGACATCATCGGCACGGAAAAACGTCATCGCCCTGCCGCACCTGGGCGCCTCCACGCCCGAGAGCGAAGAAAACTGCGCCATGATGGCGGCGGAGCAGATCTCCGACTTCCTCTTAAACGGCAATATCACGAACTCCGTTAACTTCCCGAACCTTGTGCAGGAGCGCAGCAAAGTACCGCATCACCGTGTTCCACCGCAACGTGCCGAACATGATCAGCGCGGTATCCGGCGCGATCGGCAACGCGGGCATCAATATCGAGCATATGTATAACCGCTCGCGCGGCGCGTACGCCTACATGGTGTGCGATACAAACATCGAGCCGACCCCTGAGTGCGTGAAAAACTTAAACGCCGTCGACGGCGCGATCCGCGTGCGTGTGATCGGCTGACACGCCGGACACGAATCAGAATCATACAGCAGGCCCTCCCGTTTCCATAAGCGGGAGGGTTGTTTTTTTCTGCATAACCTCTGTTTCGTCGGGAGGCACTGCCATTTATTCACAACGTTTTTATTCTCCAGAGCTGTGCCAGATAAGCCCCAACTGTGATTTCATTTTAACAAGCGGAAAGTTCCAAAAGCCAGTACTTATGCGGATTGAGGATCGTCTGAAAAGACAAAAACATGGCCCCCGCCGTGAAGCGTCAGGCCATGCTTTTTCATGTGCAGGTGGGGCTAAACGTGTTTGTCTTTTCCAGAATAAACGGCAGTGCCCCGGAACAGCAAGCCGTAAGAATGCGCGCTCAGCATTGGGAGAAAACGAACGGCAAATCATAAGGATCGCGCCGCCTTTCCCGCCACGTTGCAGCTTTGCTTTTCGCAGCCGGGGAAAGCGATGCGCGCCGTTTTACACTCCCGTGGGATTCGCGTCGCAATACGTTCTTTTCCCCGAACTTTTACGTTTTTTCCGCACCCGGGCGATTGACGGCGGTTCGTCCCCCATGTTACAATACTTCCCGGACGCTGAAAGACAGCGTCCGGGCATTTTCGTTCAATAGCATGATTTTATTATTTGAAACAGTGATGGGAGCATGATATGGAAGAGAAACTGTCGGAATTGCTGGCCTCCATCCGTCCGCGCGACGAGGAGGCGTACCTTGCCGCGCGTGCGCGGCTCGACGCGCTCTGCAAGCCGCCCGGGAGCCTCGGCCGTCTCGAGGATATCGCGGCGCTGCTCGCTGGTGTGACGGGACGCGTGCTGAACCAAGTGCCGCGGCGCGCCGTCGTCATCACGGCGGCGGACAACGGCGTCGTCGAGGAGGGCGTCGCGTCCGCCGACCCCGCCTTCACGCTGACGCAGACGCAAAACTTCCTGCGCGGCGTGACGGGCGTCGCTGTGCTCGCACGGCGCGCGGGCGCGGACCTCATCGTGGCGGACGTGGGCATCAACGCGCCGCCGTGCCGACCGCCCATCCTCGACTATAAGGTCGCGCGCGGCACGCAAAATTTCTGCCGCGGCCCAGCCATGACGCGCGCGCAGGCGCTCGAGGCGCTCTTCGCGGGCGTGGAACTGGCGCGGCTGGCGTCTTCGCGCGGGTACGACGTCATTGGCGCGGGGGAAATGGGCATCGGCAACACGACGACGTCCGCCGCCGTCATTGCCGCTCTGACAGGAAAAACACCCGCCGAGGTGACCGGGCGTGGCGCGGGACTTTCCGCCGAGGCGTACCGGCGCAAAATCGCCGTGATCGAGCGGGGACTTGCTTTAAACCATCCCGACGCCGACGATCCCGTCGATGTGGTGGCGAAGGTCGGCGGATTTGACATCGCGGCGCTTGCGGGGCTTTACCTCGGCGCGGCGCAGGCGCGCCTGCCCATCGTGTCGGACGGATTTATCTCCACGACCGCGGCGCTCGTCGCCGTGCGGCTGTGTCCGGCGGCGCGCGACTTTATCATTCCGTCGCACAGGAGCGCGGAGCCCGGCTTTTCGTCGCTCTGCGAGGCCGCGGGCCTTGCGCCGATGCTTGACATGGGAATGTGCTTGGGCGAGGGCAGCGGCTGTCCGCTCGCCTTTTTCCTCTGCGACTGCGCGTGCGACGTGATCTCCGGCATGGCGACGCTTGAGGAGGCCGCCGTCGGCGCGCAGTATCTCGAAGCAATTGAAAGTTTTGACAAGACGGAGGGCGTATGAAGCTGACCTACCGCTCCACGCGGATCGCGTGTTACGCGGGCTATGTGGCGCAGGCGATCACCGTCAATCTGCCGCCGCTTTTGTTCGTCATTTTCCGCGACCAATTCGGCGTGACGTACGAAGAGCTGGGCCGCCTCGTCCTGCTCAATTTTGTCACGCAGCTCACCGTTGATTTTCTCTCCGGCTGGTTCTGCGACCGCCTGGGGATGCGCTGCGCGGCGGTTCTGGCGCATGTTTTCTGCACGGCGGGCCTTGTTTCGCTCAGCATCCTGCCGCGTATTTTCACAAACGCGCCCTATGCGGCGCTGATGGCCTCCAGCATCGTCTATGCGATGGGTTCGGGTTTTCTGGAGGTCATCATCAGCCCGACGGTCGAGTCTCTGCCCAGCGCGGGAAGTCCGCCTCCATGAGCATCCTGCACTCCTTTTACTGCTGGGGGCAGGCGGGCGTCGTGCTGCTGTCCACACTCTTCCTGCTGGCCTTCGGGAGCGCCTACTGGTATATGCTGCCGCTCCTCTGGGCTGTCCTGCCGCTTTGTAACCTTCTCCTGTTCCTGCGCGTCCCGCTCGTTCCGCCGCTGCCGCCGGAAAAAACCGCCACCATGGGCGAACTGCTTACCTCGCGCACGATTTTGTTGGCCTTTGCCGTCATGGTCGGCGCGGGCGCCAGCGAGCTGGCCATGTCGCAGTGGGCGTCCATGCTGGCCGAACGCGGCCTGGGGCTTTCAAAAAGCGTGGGGGAGACATGATGGGGCCGTGCCTCTTCGCCGTTTTGATGGGCACGGCGCGCGTTTTGGCGCCGCTCCTTTATAGGAGGTTCCGGCTCACCACCGTTCTGCTCTTTTCAAGCGTATTCTGCGTCGGATGTTATGCCCTCACGGTATTTTCCTCATCCCCGGCGCTGTCGCTGGCTGGCTGCGCCTTAACGGGCGCGGCGGTCGCGCTGATGTGGCCCGCCACCATCAGCCTCTCCGCCGAGCGCATCCCAAACGGCGGCACGCGCATGTTCGCACTGCTCGCTGCTTTCGGCGACATCGGCTGTTCGCTCGGTCCCTGGCTGACGGGACTCGTCTCCGACCTTGTGCAGGGCGACGCAGCCGCCATGTCGCAGGCCGCCGCTGCGGGCCTTACGGCGGAACAGGTGGGGCTCAAGTCCGGCCTCGCCGCGGCGGCGTTTTTCCAGTTGCAATGATCGTGTGCCTGCTTTTGCTGCGCAAAAAGCGGCCGAAACGTACCTGACCGGCGACAGGGTCTCCGTTCCGGAACCGCCGAACCCGGTTCTGCGAAAAATCAGTGTTGGAACAGTTACACGCAGACCTGTGCCATCGCCCTTTTATCACGCCCAACCGGCGCGGGTTCTGTGACGTCGGCACGACCAACCGCGCGGCATTTCTCAAGCACTACGTCCACGGCAACCGCTTGGCCGTCCAATTCCCCGTCCGCGACTTCGCACAGACTGTTCCCCTTCCGTATCTGCGAAGGATGTTACGGCGCAATGCCCGGCGCGACGGCGGCACATCCGCGTAGCATCTGTTTTAGGCTAATGCCGCGAGGATACAGGCTGGGGACAGCTGGCGTATTTTCAGGGACCGCCGTTTTGAAAGTGCATATTAGAACCGAAATGTTTTCGTCCCGGCCGGAGCCCATAAGGGGAATTCCGGCCGGGACGCATTTTTTCCCGGATTTACCGGGAAACATTGAAAATACGCACAGGGGCATGTATAATAGTGGTAACATCTGAATCTGGAGGTTCCCCTTATGCTGAACGTTGCAATCATCGGCACCGGCAACATCTCCACGCGCCATATCAGCGCGTACCTGACGTTCCCGGAGCGCTGCCGTATCGTCGCGCTGTGCGACATTTTCCCGGAAAAGGCCGAAGCCAAAAAAGAAAGAGTACGGTCTGGAAGGTGCGAAGGTCTACGCCTCGCACAAAGGAGATGCTGGGCCGCACGGATATCGATCTTGTCAGCGTCTGCACCCCGCCGTACGTCCACGCGGAGATCGCGGTCGATTTCCTGTCGGACGGCAAAAACGTCATCGTCGAGAAGCCGATGGCCGCGTCGCTCGAGGAGTGCGACAGAATCCTCGAGGCGGAGCGCAAAAGCGGCAAGACGCTCTCCGTCATCGCGCAGAACCGTTTCACGAACCCCTACATGCATCTGAAATCCATTTTGGACGGCGGCAAGCTCGGCAGGATCGTCCACGCGCAGGTGGACTCCTACTGGTGGCGCGGCCACTGCTACTACGACCTGTGGTGGCGCGGCTCCTGGGAAAAGGAGGGCGGCGGCTGTACGCTCAACCATGCCGTGCACCATATCGACATGCTCGGCTGGATGATGGGCCTGCCGGAGTCCGTCACGGCGGTGCTCTCAAACACCTCCCACGATAACGCCGAGGTTGAGGATATCTCCATCGCCGCCATGCGTTATCCCGGCGGTGCGCTCGCGCAGGTGACGAGCTCCGTCATCCACCACGGCGAGGAGCAGCAGGTCGTCTTTCAGGGGAAAAAGCGCGCGTGAGCGCTCCTGGAAGGTATATGCGTCGCTTTCCAAGGAAAACGGCTTCCCGCGCCGCAACGAGGCGCTCGAGGCAGAGCTCCAGGCTGACTACGACGCGCTGCCCGATCTGCCCTACACCGGCCATACCGCGCAGATCGACAATGTACTGTCCGCGATTGAGACGGGCGGCCGTCCCTTTATTGACGGCGTCAGCGGCCGCCGTACCATTGAAATGATTACCGCGATCTATAAGTCCGGGTTTGAGGGACGCACCGTGGCCCTGCCGCTCGCGCCGACGATCCCTTCTATACCGTCGAAGGGATTCTTAAAAACGTGCGTCACTTCTATGAGAAGTCCGCGTCGGTGGAGAATCTGGCAGACGCCGGCATCACGGTCGGCGGCGAGGGGAAATGACGCACCGGTAACGCGATCAATTTGTGAAAGAGAAAGGGAAAAGCCTATGGATACCACATTTCAAGCCGTGGACGGCATGAATTACGCGCCCAAGGGCAAGCCCGCGCCCGTCGTGAAGCCCGGCGAGTTCGTGTTCGCCGCCGTCGCGCTCGACCACGGCCACATTTACGGGATGACAAACGGCCTCATCGAGGCCGGCGCGACTTTTTAAAATACGTCTATGACCCCGGACCCCGCGAAGGTCGAAAAAGTTCGTCGCACGCTTCCCCGGCGTGAAAGCCGCAGGAAGCGAGGAGGAAGTACTCTCAGATCCGGAGGTGAAGCTCGTCGCGGGCGCGGCGGTCACGAGCGAACGCTGTGCGCTCGGCCTGCGCGTGATGGACGCGGGCAAGGACTACTTCACCGACAAAGCGCCCTTCACGACGCTTGACCAGCTCGCCGCGGCGGCAAAAAGGCCGCCGAGACCGGGCGCAAATACATGGTCTACTATAGCGAGCGTCTGCACGTGGAGAGCGCGGTGTACGCCGGTCAGCTCATCCGGGAAGGCGCGATCGGGAAGGTCATCCAGGTGCTGGGCCTCGGGCCGCACCGTTTGAACGCGCCGTCGCGTCCCGACTGGTTCTTCATCAAGGAGAATTACGGCGGCATCCTCTGCGATATCGGCAGCCACCAGATCGAGCAGTTCCTCTTCTATGCGGGCGAGACGGACGCCACCGTCGTGCGCAGCCAGATCGGGAACTACGCGCACCCGCAGTATCCGGAGCTCGACGACTTCGGCGACGCCATGCTCGTAGGCGCGGGCGGTGCGACGCAGTATTTCCGCGTGGACTGGTTCACGCCGAACGGCCTGCGCACCTGGGGCGACGGCCGCACCATCATTCTCGGCACCGAGGGTATATCGAGCTGCGCAGTACATCAACGTCGGCACGGACGACGGCTCCACCAAGTGTTCCTCGTCAACGGCGAGCGCGAGCAGAAGATCAGCGTGGCGGGCAAGGTGGGGTACCCCTTCTTCGGCGAGCTGATCCTCGACTGCATCAACCGTACCGAAAACGCCATGACGCAGGCGCACGCTTTCAAGGCGGCGGAGCTTTGTTTGATCGCGCAGCGACGCGGTGGTCGTTAGCAAGTAGGCAAAGGTTTTTATAGTTCCCGTGGTTCGCCGGGAAGGGCGTCCAATAGCAGGAACCCTGGCGGGTTCTTAGGGGACGTTTTCAAAACCCCGTTTCTTTTGTTTCGTCAAAAGAAACGGGGGTTTTGATATTTCCTAGAACTCCACTAAGTTTTATTTGAAAGCTGTTACCCTACGCGGCAGCGCCCGCTTTCATAAACCACGCAATCATCTCCGCCGCCTCGGCGCGCGTCATGCCGGACTTCGGCGCAAACCGCACGGCCTGCTCGGCGGACTGAAACCCGTACGCCCGCAGGTGATAAACGGCCGGGTACGCCCAGGAACTGACGGACTCGTCGCCGGGCACAAGGGGAACCTCCGCAGCCTCCACAAGCGCCGTGTCCGCGACCTCGATGTACCGCGCGAAAAATGTGTAAAAACTGCTCCTTTGTCACATAGCCCTCCGCGCCAAACCGTGTTTTCGACACGCCGGACGTGATCCCCTCGCCGACCGCCCACGCGACGGCGGCGGCGTACCAGTCGTTTTTCTTCACGTCGGAAAACTTCGCCGCGGGATACCCCTGCGGCTCGCCCGCCATGCGGTAGAGTACCGTGACGGCTTCGGCGCGCGTCATGCCCCAATCGGGACGGAACCCACGCGCGTCGCCCTCCATGATGTCCGCACCCTGCACAAAACGAATAGCGTCATACGCCCAGTGCGTTTCAAGATGGCTTTCGTCGTAAAACGCGCCGACGTTGCCGCCTGTAAGTTTATAATACACCGCGCCGCTGGCCGGCACGGCGCCCTTGATCTCGAAAAGCTCGTTTACCGTCACAAATGTATACCCGTCGGCCAAAAGCAGGTCGATTGCCTCGACGGAGGCCGTCAGGTTCGCGCGGGACGTATCGTGCATCAGAATGATCGCCCCATCGTGCGCGGTTTCCACGATGCCGTCGCGCATCCGCTCGGACGACATCACGCGCCCGCTCGTCGGATCGACCGACCACATGATGATCGGCACGTCGATCAGGCTCTTCACGCGTTCGTTGATCGCGCCGTAGGGCACGCGCACAAGATACTCGTCCTCGCCCAAAAGCTCCGAGAGGTAATCCTGTGTGCGCGAAACCTCGTATGTCACGCTCTCGCTTGAGAGTTTGGTGAGCTGGCTGTGCGAATACGTATGGTTGGCGATCTGGTGCCCCTCGGCCGCCGCGCGCTGCACTATTTCGGGATATCGCTCGGCGTTTTTTTCCCATTGACGAAGAACGTCGCGCGCACACCGCGCTCGGCCAGCGCGTCGAGCAGCTCCGGCGTAATGGTCTTGTGCGGGCCGTCGTCAAACGTGAAAGCGGCAACCTTGACTTCCTCCACAGCCGCGGCGGGCGGCAGGAGCAGCGTAATAAACGAAAAAATCAGCAGTAATATGGAAACTTTTTCACGGGATATCCCTCTTTACTCTTGATACTTATGTTATAATGTTGACGTTAGGCCGTGCTTGCGCGCCATTTAGATTACGGACGTAAGGTTGTTATACGCCGGTGCGCGCCGGCAATTGTTTACAGAAACGGCCCGGCAATTTTTCTAAAAAGGAGGGCGCGCCATGCCCGCGAAAACATACTGGATGTCCCGCCCGCGCTGGCCCGCCGCGGTATGCTGGTTCGCCTGCATGGACGTCGGCGCGCCGCAGGCGGGCGTTGCCCCCTGACGGTGCTCGGCGGTATAGAGACGCCCGTCGCCGTCAAAACGCCGGCCGGGCCGCTCGTAATTGTGGCGGACGGCTTCCACTGGGTGCAGTTCGCGCCGCGCGGAGAGCGCTGGTGGCTCACCGCAATGTTCGACGCCGAAAAACGGCTCGTGCAGTTTTATTTCGACATCACGTTTCAAAACCACATTTTGCCGGACGGCGGAAGCTGGTGCCGCGACGCCTATATTGACGTTGTGCTCGACGCGGACGGCCGCGCACGTATTCTCGATGAGGACGAGCTTGCCGCCGCGTTTGCCGCGGGCGAGATCACGCGCGGCATGTACGGCCAGGCACTGGCCGACGCGACAGCGGTCGCGGCGCAGTTTGCGGGACGTGCTGACCTGCTTGAAACGCGCTGCCGCACATATCTGGACGCTCTGTCGCCACGATCCGAAGAATAAAACGCCCGATATTTAAAACACCACGGCATTCATCACTTCATAGGATTTGCATATTATCTTAGGTTATTTATGAAAATCGAGCGGTTTTTTCGGTCAAAGAATGCAGAAAAGCCCAATTTGAGCATTTAAATTTTGTGAAAACGGCTTACCAAGCCATACCGCCGCAGGAAATCCGACAAATTTTTCCCTTCTATACATCAGACGCAGCCACGCGCGGAAAGTTTCCTGCGCGCGGCCGATTTTCGCCTTTTTTTGCGGCACCTGCATCAAACGCTTGATACCGCTCTTGAGAAGGTGCTCAGAAACATTCACGATTCCGGTTTTCCACAGACTTCCCGCGACGGATTGTACAGTCTTCACCGGGAACACGCCGGACACAGGGCTTCTTCATGACGCGAAATTCAAAGTTTTTCGCGCATTTTCCCTATCCATAGAATATTTTCGTTTTCCACAAACCTTGTATTGACTTGTATATACATGTATGATAGAATGGTGACAGAAAACAGGCCGGGGCCCGCCGGGTAAGGCGCGCTGCGGCGAAAAAGAGTTTAGGGGAGGTCATTTTATGAAGTATACGCTGTCAAGCCTCGGCGCCTCCGCCGCGCGCGGCGAGGAAGCTTATGTCGAACGCATTCTCCGCATGCCCATTACGGGCGAGGACTTTCAGGCGCTGAAGGGCGTCAAACACATCGGCGTCACGGAGCGTTTCCGCGATGTGATCGGCACGTTTGCCACGCCGGTCGGCGAGACGCCCGCGGGTTTCCGCCGCGAGCTCGTAATGGACGCAGGCGAGGTCGTGCGCGTCGACCTCGTGCGCGACATTTCCTATGATAAAAACGGCGTGCCGCGCCCCACGAACGTCCTCTTTTCCGCGGACAGCGCCAATCCCTACGAGGTTGCGCCCATCAGCCCTCTGCTTGCAAACCTCACTTGCAATCCCGGCATTGTTTACGACCTTTTCCTCAATAACCCGAAGGCAAATGTGGGCAACAAGTTCCGCGACCGCGACGAGGTGATGGCGGAGATCGGCAGGGTCCTCGGTCCGGGCTGCGACATCAGTGTGGAACTGAATAACCCCTTTGAAGAGGATTTTGGAAAGATCCTTGAGGAAGCCGCAAAGTTCCGCGATATGTTCTCGAAATACCGCGTGGTCATCAAGGTGCCGCACACGGGCGCCGTCACGCCGCAGAACGTCGGCCAGCTCCTCACCGGCGATAAAAAGCTCGACCGCCGCTACGACGAGGTGGACACCGGCGACGCGCTGCGCGGCCACAATCTTGCGCTGCGCCTGCATGAGGAGGGCTACCGCGTCAACTTTACGCTGATGTTTGAGCCGTTCCAGACCCAGCTTGCGCTGCAGGCCAGGCCGTATTTTATCAATACCTTCCTGCGTCACCGTCTGGTGCAGTCGATGAACATTAAAAAGTACGTTGACGAGTTTGACCGCTCGGGCAGCGAGGATACGCTGATTGCCCTGCGCGACTATTTCATCGCAAACGACTACTATAAGGCGTCCGACGCTGTGACGGATCTGCGCGACGTGCTCCAGTTTGGCCGCGACATCCTCCGTTACCGTCACTTTGAGGACGCGGAGGGCAGCGACGGCCTCGACGGAATGCGCCACAACCTACGTGTTCTGAAAAACTGCAACATGCCGGATACCCGTCTCATCGTCTGTTCGATGGAGGGGCCGTACAATTACCCGGATATCGATAAGCTCCTGACCGAGCCGGAATTCCAGGATATGAACAAGCGCGTCGTCATCACCGCCGAGCCGAACTACATCGCGCGCTTCACCTCCACGAACCAGGTTATCACCTACCAGCGCCGCTTTATGAACGCCGCGAAGGGTCAAAAATAATCGAATGCCCGCCCACGGAGAAACGTCCTGTGGGCGGGCAGCTTTTTAGTCCCGGCGGTTTTGTCAGGCGCAAAGAGAGCCCGACACGCCCTGACGTTTTTCTGTTTTTTATGGTGATCTCCGCAAGCATTCGAATTTGAAGGATTTGCGCAAACCAATCGGCACGACGTTGCGGTCTTTGCGCCATTTTTTGAAAGCATGCATATTATCCGCGCTTGTCTTACAATCGTTTCTCTGGTATAATGAGACGCAGTGACGGCGGTTTATACCGAAGGCACCGGCTTTCAAGGGAACCCAGCTTTCATCGGCGGCTATTTTTAATAAAAATAGGCGATGCCGGCATACCGGCACCGCCTTCTTTCTTATTCGGCTTACGCCTGTTTGAGCTGCTGGATCTCCTCGTTCATCTTTCGGACAATCACTTTCAGGAACTTAATTTCTTCTTCAAGATCATCCACACGGGAGCGCGGGACGAGCTTTTCCAATATGGCTTGTTGCCCCTCCGCCAGTATGTTCAGTTGAGTTTGGACTTTGGTTTCAATAAGTACATTCATAGCTTGCGTTGTTTCTGTCAAAATCTCTTGTTTCTGTTGGGCAAGCAATTCTTTAATTAACTGCAAGTCTCTTTCGTCAAGCATGGCAATCACCTCATACGATCATTATAAGGTGCCGGTATTCCGATGTCAAGGCGCCGGGGCTTATGTTTGCAGCTATCGTGATTAATTTAGCCGTAGTTGCAAAGAATTCTGGAAGCCATGCTCCTTACCAACGTCGCATCCTTCAATATCGGTAGTCTCACTTTAGAAGCACAACACCGAACAGCTAATAACAACCGCGCGACCCCGCCTTTACAAGAATCCGCGGACTGTGAAGTCAAACGAGGCCTGTACTCAACAAAAAAGCAGTCCCCGGCCATTACTAAAATTCCCCCGTAGAAACCTTGTGCAGTTTCCTGCCAGTTGAATCGTAACATATTTGTTGCGGGGGACGCGACGGTATACGACATATTTTAAATAGAGGGATCGGAATGAATGAGGCCAATGAACTGCTGAATCATCTGCATCAATTGCACACGACGAAATTGGGCGTCGAGCGAATCAAAAAAGAAATCTTTCTCTGGATACCGGCAACGTGGTCGAATGGTGCAAAAACAAAATTTGCGATCCTCATGCCGTCATAAAACGGAAGGGGAAAAACTGGTATGTAACGGTTGAGGGCGTCATTATCACAATCAACGCAAATTGCTTTACGATCATTACAGCGCACCGGGAAACATAAAAAACAACTGCATTGGAAAGGAAATCGGTAATATGAGTGAAAAATACACATTTGCGGACTTTTTAGCGTCCGTAGACGGAGAAAACCAACAATTTGTGAGCGATCTGCACGACGAGTTGACGGAACTTGGCTGCAAAGCAGCCATTAAGCTCGCGAGCAATGGCTTTGTGGTGTCCTACAGCCTGAACAAAAAGACCATCGCCAATTATGTATTCCGCAAAAAAGGGCTGATCGTCCGTATTTACGCGGGTCACATCGCGCAGTATGAGGACGTTTTGGACACTCTGCCCGACGAAATGGCGCGTGCCGTCCTGGACGCGCCCGTATGCAAGCGCATGGTTGACCCGACCGCCTGCAATTCAAAGTGCGCAATGGGCTACGACTTTATTTTTAAGGGGCGAACGCCTACAGCGGTGCCGCTACAGTGCGTTCATGTTTTTTGCTGGACGAAGAAAGCAGGCCCTTTGTCAGATCGCTATTGCTGCATGAGGTCAAAGCGACCGTTTCGGAGGCAAACGCGGGCTGACCGCCGGGATAAAAAGGCGTAATCCACTTGGGAGGTTTGGTGAGAGACGTGAAACGCTGCATTGTGTAAGCCGGAATAGCATTTCATAAAACAAATTTTATGAGGAGGTCATATGTCTATTCCGGCAAAAAAAGTATATCCGCGTACAGGTGATAAACAGACGGTCTACTTGGACGCCGTGGTCAAAGACCCCAGCATTTCAGTGGGCGCTTACACGATGTACAACGACTTTGTAAACGACCCTTGATTTTGAGAAGAACAATGTGCTTTATCATTATCCCATCAACGGGGACAGTCTGGAGATCGGAAAATTCTGCTCCATCGCCTGCGGTGCAAAGTTTATTTTTACCAGTGCAAACCACGCGCTAGAGTCCCTGTCCACCTATCCGTTTCCGCTGTTTTTCGAGGAATGGGACACCTCTGTTTCAGAAGTCGCGACGGCATGGGACAGAAAAGGGGACATTGTGGTTGGCAGCGATGTTTGGGTCGGGTATGAAGCGGTGAGCCTGTCCGGCGTCCTCATTGGCGACGGCGCAATCATCGGCGCAAGAGCCGTCGTCACAAAGGATGTGGAGCCATACGCCATCGTGGGCGGCGTACCGGCCAGGCCAATCCGAATGCGTTACGACCAGGAGACCATTCGGGCGCTGGAGTCCCTGCGCTGGTGGGATTTGCCCGCCCCGCAGGTCAAGCAGCTCCTACCCCTGATCAAGCGGGGAGATGTAAAAGCGCTTATTGAAGCATACAAGAGCCTATGACGGTCTCCCCGGCTCGGCGGGCGGCGCTTTATACATTACCGTTATGGTGCCTAAAGGCCGGCGCGAATCGAGCCGCTGCGCGTCGGCAGCCTGCCCCAGGGTCACTTTTGGGCAGTTTTATCCCGGACTTCCGTAAAACCGGCGGTACGTCCATCACGCGCCGCACCGCTGTCCTGTTTTCGTTTGTTTCCGTTTGGGCTGATAGTACGTCCGTATTACGCAGCGTCTCGTATGGCAACTGTCCTGTTTTCGTTTGTTGCCGCTAGGACTGGCGGTGCGTGGCCAATGCCGCCGCCCATCGTCGCGCGTCCCGGGGCACGGACGCCTGCCTCCAGCAGCATTTTGCCGCCGCCGATGGAACGGCAGTTCCCGCCACGCGCCGATGGCAGCCTGTGGGCTTCCAGCTGGCGGGTCATGGCGGCCGGGTCCACACGGATGCCCATGCTGGAAAGCTCCAGTGCACAGCCCAGCGCTTTGTGCCAAAACAGAATATCGCAGTTCAGCGTCCAGTCATCATAGTCAGGGGCACGGCCATCGTGGCGGACGCCGCTTTTCAGCTGGCCGCCGATCTGCATGATGCAGACGGTGCCATGGGCGCGGGTAAAGGCGTTTTCTTTAAATCGTCGTTGAGGCCCGTGGCGGCCTCAACAAACAGCGGCGCCGACACGCGCTTCAAATGCAGCGCCATGGAGAGCGAGTCCTCAAAGGTACGTTTTATCAGCGCGATCGCGTCCTGGGTCTGGTAAAGGTCCAGCTTCGGCCGGTAGCCCTGCGGGATCATGGTCTTGCTCATTCTGGTGTCCCCGTTCTATAGAAAGTCTCGTTTTTATATCGAATGCCCGATTGAAAGCGGGCAGGTATTTATAAAAAACTGAAAGAAACCGGCCGCGTCCGTCTGTGCGCGGTATTCAGGTGCCTGGGAGGTATAAGATATGCCCGGTCTGCCCATATTTGATAACCATGACAGCCGTATCCGATACTACGAGCTGCTGCTCGAGCGTCCGCTTGCAAAAATTCCGCATTACGACCTGCCGGCGGGCTACCATTTTGCCCATTATAAAGACGGCGATCGCGGCGCGTGGGTTGCCATTGAACAGAGCGCAAAGGAATTTCAAAGCGCCGTGCAGGGCCGGGAGGCATGGGACAGGTATTACCTCGGCCGGGAGGGAGGAGCTTGCGGCGCGCATGGTCTTTGTAGTCACGGACAGCGGTGAAAAGGTCGCCACAGCAACCGCATTTTATAACATCCATGCCAAGGACGATCCTGCGACGGGCTGGCTGCACTGGGTTGCCGTGAAACGCAGCCATCAGGGCAGGGGCTCTCAAAGCCCCTGCTTTCCCACACCTTTACAATTATGAAAGCGCTGGGCTATACGCACGCCAAGATCCCCACGCAAACCACCACCTGGCTCGCCTGCAAAATCTATTTAGATTTCGGCTTTCTGCCCATCCCTCAGAACGCGGTCAACAGCGCCGGCGGATGGCGCATTATCAAAAAGGCTCACGGGGCATCCGGCGTTAAGCGCGTTCGACTGCGCGGCGGACGGCGAGGTGCTCGCCGACGGGCTCTGAAAAAGCTGCGTCCCCCAGTCTGAAAAACGCCGCCGCGCGAGAATAATACATTTTATTATAGTACCGCGCCCTGTCTTTGTCAATTGCAACGTACTTGACAAGCAAGTCATCGAAGTGCTAAAATAGGAATATTCTCGATAGGTTCGGAAGGTCGGATTTTTATGTGGTACCGGTATGAGACGCATATGCACTCGCGCGAAGGCAGCGCCTGCGGGCGGTCCTCCGCCGCCGACATGGTGCGCGCCTACCACGCGGCGGGATATGCCGGCGCCGTTTTGACCGACCACTTTATTTTCGGCAACACCGCCGTCCCCGCGACCTGCCCTGGGAAGAGCGGATGCAGCGCTACTACGACGCATACCTGTCGGCAAAGCCCACGGCGGACGCGCTGGACTTCGACCTGTTCTTCGGCATGGAGCATTTCTACGACCACTGGAAAAGAGCTCTTGATCTACGGTGTCGATGTGGCGTTTTGGAAAGCGAACCCCGATATTCCCGAGATCAGCGTCGAGGGCTCGGCGCGCGCATCCACGCGGCGGGCGGCTTCATTTCCCACGCGCACCCTACCGTTTCAGGTCGTATATGGCGGCGTTTTACGAGCCGGTTGTCTCCATGTGCGACGCCATAGAAGTGTACAACTACTCCGACCCGCCTGAGGTAAACGACAAGGCGGCAGCGCTGGCCGGTCGTCTGGGCCTGCTTTGCACGTCCGGCGCGGACGCGCATACGGCGGATTACGAGGGTGTGGGGCGCGCCGGTCTGGCGTTCCCGCGCAGGCTGCGCACAAGCAGGGGAGTTTGTAGCGGCGCTGCGAAGTGGGGAGGGCCGTTTGATCATAAACGGCGAGGTGCAGTAATTTTTATCCAGAAAATGTCGAATTTGGCGGATGTTGTCGAGCTTTTTGGCCTTTCGGGGAATCGGCGCATCAGAGTTTATTTATGCGGGTATGGCGGAATTGGCAGACGTGTTGGATTTAGGTTCCAATGCCGCAAGGCGTGCAGGTTCAAATCCTGTTACCCGCACCATGTAAAATTTTCCCTGTTTGGCACGAAGCCTTCGCGTTGCGGCGAGACTTTCAGCCGGGCAGGGAATTTTCACATCAAGCCAGGAAACCCCGCGATGAAGACCGTCCTGTTAACGGACATAATGGTTACAAGTCGGAACATGACGCTCGCCGTCTGCCTTCTCGATTATCGACCCTGTTTTAAGACATCGCTTCAAAATTCTCTGTTTAAGGATGAGTGAAATGATGAAAATCGGCGCGCATTTATCCATATCCGGCGGACTTTTGCGCATGGCGCAGGACGCCGTGCGCATCGGCGCCGGGACGCTGCAATGTTTTATCCGCAACCCGCGCGGCGCGCGGTCGAAGGCCGTAATACCGGACGAAACGGCGGCGTTTCGCGCCATATTGTCGGAAAACCGGCTCACGCCCATTGTCGTACACGCGGCGTATACCATGAACCTGTGCTCCGAAAACGAACAGACGCGGTCCCGATCCGCGGAAATGCTGCGCGAGGATCTTTTGCGCATGGCGGATCTGCCGGGGAACCTCTATAACCTCCATCCTGGGGCCGCATTTCACAGCCGGCGGAAATTGCCGTCCGTCAAATCGCGGACGCGGTCAACCGCGCCCTCCCTATGCCGGGGATACGGTCGTCCTGCTCGAAACCATGGCAGGGAAGGGCAGCGAGGTCGGCGGCCGCTTTCAGGAGCTTTCGGACATTTCTTTCGCTGATCGACGATCCCGCGCGTGCCGGCGTCTGCATGGACTCCTGCCATATGCACGACGCGGGATACGATATCGTAAACGACCTTGACGGCGTATTGGCGGAATTTGACCGCACGGTCGGCCTGTCCCGGCTGTACGCCTTTCATATCAACGATAGCCTGAATCCCCGCGGCAGCCGCCGTGATCGTCATGCCATGTGCGGCGAAGGACAGCTCGGCCTGGAAGCGATCCGGCGCATCCTCACCCATCCCGCGCTGCGGCATCTGCCCTTCATTCTCGAAACGCCCACAGATACGGACGGACACGCCGCGGAGATCGCGTTGTTAAAGTCCCTGTGCGGCGAAACGCTCTGAGCGTTGCGAGTATTTTCCCCGCGCTACGGCGCGTCCCACGCTGGATAAGCGGCGCGGCGTCCACCCTGTAAGGACGAAAACAGCAGCGCTTACGATGGTTCCATCGCAGTTGCGTTCTCAGCGAAACGAAAAATAGTGGAAAACGGCTGGACTGCATATCATTCCATCCTGTCACTTAAATGAGTATTTCCGCGTCAAAGCACGCCCCTCAGCAGCAAGAGGCGGCGCTTTGCGCAAGTTTGAAAGGAGTGCGTCCATGAGCGAATCCAATTGCAGGAATATCAGCCATGAGCCTTCCAGGTTTTCCGCCGCGCCCTTTCCCTAGGCGGCGTTTCTGGCCCGCCTTATGTCGGACGTGTGCGTCTGCCGCGCGCTGCATTCCGCCCGATACCAGACGGCGAATGGCGGGACGTACTGGCCACGCAGGACCCAGACGAGCAAAACTTCCTGATCGCAAAAGAGACGCGGAGCCCGTCGCCTGGCTGCGCGTAAACGGTCTCTGCGGCGGCGACGGCGCGTGGATCAGTATGCTTGTCGTCTCTCCCGAAGAGCGGCGGCGCGGCGCCGGACGCTACGCCGTGCGTTTTGCGGAGGACTTCCTGCGCGCGCGTGGGAAGCGCTGGGCAGCCATCCACACGACGGCCGACAACGCGGCGGCACGCGCGCTCTATACCGCCTGCGGTTACAGCCTGACGGACGGACGGCCCGCCGTCATGGACGACGGCGAAGCCACAGAACTCCTCACCTTCCGAAAAGAGTTTTAAAGTTAAAAGCCCCGCGTTTTTCTGGAAAACGCAGGGCTTTCTTAATGTCACGTTTTTTTGGGAAGCTCCGTATCGGCTCCCGTTTCCGGTAGGGACTCCCGCGCGGCCTTCTCCTTTGCCACAAGCTCGCGCCAGACCGTACACATCATCGTGATGAAGCACGCGCTGCCGCCGATCACGTCGGAAATCGGCTCCGACAGGAACACGCCGTCACGCCCAGGCCGCCAATTCGCGGCAGGAGGTAAACCAGCGGCACAACGATAATCGCCTTGCGCAGGAGCGAGAAGAAAATCGCCTGCTTCGAGCGTCCCAATGCCAAAAAACGTGTTCTGCCCCGCCATTTGCAGCGACATCATAAAAAGCAGCACGAGTAAATCCGCACGCACCGCGCGCCTGCCTGGATCAACGCCGGGTCGTCGTTGAAAATCCGGATCATCAGCTCCGGGAAGGAGAGCAGGAAGATACACGCCAGCGTCGCGTAAACGACGCAGAGCTTTGTAATAAATTTGATGCACTGCCGCACGCGCGCATAGTCGCGCGCGCCGTAGTTATAACCCATCACGGGGAGCGATCCCTGCGTTGTGCCGGAGATCGGCATAAACACGACCTCACGAATTGAGTTGATGACCGTCATCACGCCGACGTACAAGTCGCCGCCGTAAAATTGCAGCGTGGAGTTGCACATCACCTGCACGGCGCTGTTCGTGCAGGCCATCGTGAAGTTTGAAAGGCCCAGCGCCACGATACGCCGCACGATATGCCAGCGCAGCCGCATACAGCGCAGGCGGAGCTTTAAAATCGCGCGCCGTCCCGTTAAAAAATTGAGCACCCAGACGGCGGAAACGAACTGTGAAAGGATCGTGGCAAGCGCCGCGCCCTGCACGCCCATCTTTAATAAGTAAATAAAAATCGGGTCCAGCACAAGATTGGTCGCCGCGCCGATACACACCGTCACCATGCCGAAGTTGCCAAAGCCCTGGGCGTTGATAAAGGCGTTCATCCCGAGCCCGACCATGACGAAAATGCTGCCCAGCGTATAAACGGTAATGTAGGCGTTGGCGTACGGGAACGTCTCGTTGCTCGCGCCGAACGCATAGAGCACCGGGCGGCGCACGGCGAGCACCACGCCCGTCAGCAAGACGCCCAAAATCAGCAGCAGCGTAAAGGCGTTGCCCATGATGTTTTCCGCCTGCTCGTGATCCCCCTCGCCGCGCGCGATGGAACACAGCGGCGCGCCGCCGGAACCACAGAGGTTTGCAAACGCCGTAACGATTGAGATGATCGGGAATGTAAGTCCCAGCCCCGTCAGGGCGAGCATCCCTCGCCCGGCAGACGGCCGATAAACATCCGGTCCACAATGTTATAAAGGACATTGACGATCTGCGCAATCGTCATTGGTATCGCCATGCGCAGGATGTTGGAGGCGACGCTTCCTTTGGTAAAATCGTTTTTCGTTTCTTTCATGGCGTCCATGTTACTCTCTTTTCACAAGTCATATAGTCCAGTATAGCACACTTCGCGAACCGATACAACCGGAAGGGCGTGCTGTCTCTGCCGCAGATTGGTAAGGATGGCTGAAACGCCTCCGTTTTTACCAAATTGCCCCCGGGCATATCAATCCGGCCGGACCAGTTTAGAAAATACTTTTGTGGTGGAAGATCGCACGTTGGTTTCAATGCAGTTAAGATGGCGTATACGTTTTGCATTGACCACGTAGCGATAGACGGAGGGTACGCGGCGCCGTGGCCGTGCTTTTTCTAAAGTGAAGAAACAGGCAGTTTCCGCTTGACAAGATAAAGGCCCTCCGTAATCAAAATGACGCGGTTTCTCGTCCGAGCCGGTTCAAAGGCCCGTATTTCGTTGCCAAATTTCCATAGCTTTCCAGACTTTCAGACAAACGTTTCAAATCGCATTGCATACCGCCCATAGAAAGTACGAAAATTTGGCAATACTCACATTGACAAGGCCATTTTCGTACGGTATAATTTGAAAATGTGGCTAAAAAAACTCAAGATTGGCAGGATGAACAAAGTGCTGAGAACCGATTTACGCAATATTGCGATCGTGGCCCACGTCGACCACGGCAAAACGACGCTCGTCGACCGAGATGCTCAAGCAGAGCGGCGTCTTCCGCGAAAATCAGGAGGTCGCCGACCGCGTCATGGACTCCAACGATCTGGAGCGCGAGCGCGGCATCACGATCCTTGCGAAAAATACATCTATTTTTATAAAAACGTCAAGATAAACGTGATCGACACGCCCGGCCACGCCGATTTTTCCGGCGAGGTGGAGCGCGTGCTCAAAATGGTGGACGGCGTCCTGCTGCTCGTGGACGCGGCGGAGGGGCCCATGCCGCAGACGCGCTTCGTCTCTCGAAGGCGCTCGAAATGGGGCACCGCGTCATTGTCGCCGTGAACAAGATCGACCGCCCCGACCAGCGTATTTTCGAGGTCGTGGACGAAGTGCTCGACCTTCTTATCTCCCTCGACGCCTCGGACGAACAGCTCGACAGTCCCGTGCTCTTCTGCTCCGGGCGCGACGGCACCGCGTCGCTCACGCCCGAAGAGGGAGGGAAAGCCTCACGCCCCTGCTCGACACGATCCTCGCGCACATGCCCGCGCCGGACGTCGATCTCGACGGGCCCCACGCAGATGCTTGTGTCGAGCGTCGACTATAACGACTACGTCGGCCGCCTGTGCATCGGCAAGGTGGAGCGCGGCGTAATCCGCAAGGGGCAGGAGGTCACGATCTGCGATTACCACAACTCGCACGAGCCCTACCGCGCGAAGGTTGTCAACCTCTACACCATCAACGGCCTTGAGCGCACCCCGGTGGACGAGGCCTCCGCCGGCGATATCGTCTGCCTGTCCGGCATTGCGAACATCTCGATTGGCGACACCATTTGCGCCGTCGGCTCGGAGGAACCCGTGCCGTTTGTCAAGATTTCGGAGCCTACGGTAGAAATGACCTTCTCCGTCAACGATTCTCCGTTTGCGGGCCGCGAGGGCAAATACGTCACGTCCCGCAACCTGCGTGACCGCCTGATGCGCGAGCTGAAGGACGTCTCCCCTGCGCGTTTCGGAGATCGGACACGACGGAGAGCTTCAAGGTCTCCGGCCGCGGCGAAATGCATCTCTCCATCCTCATTGAGAATATGCGCCGCGAGGGCTACGAATTCGCGGTCGGCGCGCCGAAGGCGCTGCTGCGCGAGATCGACGGCAAGCTCTGCGAGCCGGTCGAGCGCGTCGTCATGGACGTCCCGGCGGATGCCGTCGGCAGCGTCATGAGCAAGCTCTCCTCCCGCAAGGGGCGAGCTGGTACAGATGTCCCCTACGGGCGACCGCATGAAGATCGAATTTTTAGTCCCGTCGCGCGGCCTTTTCGGCTACCGCAGCGAAATGCTCACCGATACGCGCGGCGAGGGCATCATGAATACCGTGTTCGACAGCTACACGCCCTATAAGGGCGATATCCCCGGCCGTTCCACCGGCGCGCTCGTCGCCTTTGAGACGGGCGAGGCCGTCACCTACGGCCTCTATAACGCGCAGGAGCGCGGCGTGCTGTTCATCGGCGCGGGTACCCCGGTTTATGAGGGCATGGTCGTCGGCGAATCGCCGAAGGACGAGGACTTAAACGTCAACGTCTGTAAGCGCAAGCACGTCACAAACACCCGCTCGTCCAATTCCGATGAGGCCCTGCGTCTCACGCCGCCGCGCGGCATGAGCCTCGAGGCCTGCATTGAATTCATCTCGGACGACGAGCTCATCGAGGTCACGCCGCAGAACCTGCGCATCCGCAAGCGTATCCTTGACTGCGACCAGCGCGCCAAGGCGCGTTTCGCCGCGAAAAGTAACTGCCCGAAAGCGGCGCCCTGCCAAAAGGCAGGAGCGCCGCTTTTTCTAACGTTTCCGCAAAACGCCGCGTCGTCCGGGCGCGGCCTACTGTCTTTTAAAGAAGGAACGAGGAACACACCATGAAAAACATTGATCTGGTACTTTTTGACCTGGACGGCACCATCACCGATCCCGCGGAGGGCATTTTCAATTCGATTGCCCGCGCGCTCTACGCCATGAACCGCACCATGCTCTCCGAGGAAATCTGCCGGCGTTTCATCGGCCCGGCGCTGATGGACTCCTTCACGCGCTACTGCAATATGACGCCCGACGAGGCGCGCCGGGCCATCGCGCACTTCCGCGCATACTACGGCGAGCACGGCATGTTTGAGTGCTACGTGTTCGACGGCATCGAGCCGCTCTTCCAGCGTCTCAAGGCCGCCGGCAAACGTCTCGCCGTCGCGACGGCCAAGGCCGAACCCTTCGCCCGGAAGCTGCTTGCCCACTACGGCATCGACCGGTACTTCGACTGCATTGCGGCCGCGTCGCTCGACAACGCGCGCAACGACAAGGCCGACATCATCGCGTACGCGCTCTCCTCCCTTGGCGTCACCGATCCCCGCCGCGCCGTCATGATCGGCGACCGTGAGTTTGACGTCATCGGCGCACACGCGGCCGGGATGTCCGCCGTCGGCGTGCTCTACGGCTACGGCACGCGCGAAGAACTGGAGCGCGCCGGGGCGGAGTTTATCGTAAAGACGCCCGAGGAGGCTGGCGACGTCATTTTGGCGGACTGAGGCACGCGGGGAAGAAGTTCTTCGCCGTACTGCTGGCAAAACGGCAATACTATGGTTGGGACAGACCGGTTACGCGCGAGGCGCAGGCCGTCATGATGTACAGCCTGGAAGATCCTATCATGGGCAAAGCGCAATAGACGGAAAAGCTGAAAAAATACCCGAAAAGTAATCCTAACTTGGGATTTAACGTTGAAACAATTCCACCCTTCCATATGGATATAGGAGGGTGGGTTATTTTGTTCTTGTTCTATAATTGTTACTAACAACCTCAATTATACAGGATTTCATAAGAGCAAAAATTCAAATAAAATATGAAATACCTGTTTTTTCTGAAATTGTATCCTGTGAAATTTTATGGTACAATAGAAGCGGTAAGAAACCGCGCGGTCGGACATACCGCGCGGCCTTTAAGAATTTACTAAAGGAGCGGTATCCACTTTGAGCGATTATATCTGTAAGGCCATCGCCGCCGGCGGGCGCATCCGCGCCTACGCGGCGTCCACGAAGCTACTCGTCGAGACGGCGCGCCGCCGCCATAACACGAGCCCTACCATCACCGCGGCGCTTGGCCGTCTTTTGACCGCCGCCGCCATGATGGGCAGCATGATGAAATCCGAAAACGAGCGCCTGACCCTGAAGGTCTCGGGCGACGGCCCCGTACAGGGCCTGGTCGCCGTGGCAAACGCGCGCGCCGAGGTAAAGGGGCTACGCCCTCGTGCCGGACGTACTGCTGCCGCCGTCGCCCGCGGGGAAGTTGGACGTCGGCCGCGCGGTCGGCGCGGGGACGCTCTCCATCACGCGCTCCATCGGCGTCGGCGAGCCGTTCACCGGCACCTGTGAGCTTGTCTCCGGCGAGATTGCGGAGGATTTGACGTATTATTATGCCGCGAGCGAGCAGACGCCGTCCTCCGTGGCGCTGGGCGTTTTGATGAATAAAAACAATACCGTGCGCCAGGCGGGCGGGTTCATCGTCCAGCTCATGCCGGATGTGACGGAGGACGTGATTGCGCGGCTCGAGGAACGTCTTGGCGCGGTCAGGCCCATCACCTCCATGCTGGAGTCCGGCATGACGCCGGAGGACGTCCTTACGCACATTTTGGGCGATATGGAGCTTGAGATCCTCGAGCGCGTCCCGGCCGCCTACCGCCGCGACTGCTCGCGCGAGCGCACGCTTGACACGCTCGCGGGTCTGGGCCGCGAGAGCCTCGACTGGGTGGCCGAGGGGCTGCCGACCGAGGTCGTGTGCGAATACTGCGGCATGATCTATAACTACGAGGCGGACGAGCTTCAGGCGGCGCTTGCGCGCCGCGAAGCAGAACGCGCCGCCAGGAAAGACAGCGCGCCCGACGGCGCGGACGGAAAGGAAGCGTGAACACCATGACTGTCAACGAAGCCAAACGCAAGCTTACCGAACTGCAACACAAGCAGCGCGCGTACAGCCACGCCACGTCCCTCATTTACTACGACGGCGTGACGACTGCGCCGCGCGGCACTGCGGCAAACCGCGGCCAGACCCTCTCGATCCTCTCGGGCATCCAGTACGAGTCATGACCGGCGCCGAGACCGCCGAAATCCTCGACACGCTCGACGCCCACCGCGACATGCTGGACGCGAAAACGCGCCGCATTGTGGAGCTTATGCAGAAGTCCCTGCGCGAAATGCGCTGCATCCCGCAGGACGAGTACGTCGCCTATCAGGCGCTCGTCAACGAGGCGGACGACGTGTGGCACCGCGCAAAGGAAGAAAACGATTACGCCGCGTTCGAGCCGTACCTCGCGCGGATCGTCGAAACGAGCATCCGCTTCGCCGGGTATATCGCGCCGGAGAAACATCCCCTACGATTACTGGCTCGACCAGTACGAGGGCGGCCTGACGATGGAAAAGTGCGACGCGTTCTTTGCCGCGCTGCGCAAACGCATCGTGCCGCTGGTGCGCCGGATCGGCGAAGCCCCGCAGGTGGACGACGCCGTCCTGCGCCAGCACTTCCCGCAGGCGGCGCAGGAGCAGCTCTCCGACTATTTCATGTCGCTCATGCGCCTCGACCGCGACCACTGCGGCATCTCCACCACGGAGCATCCCTTCACAATCGAGTTTTCCAAGTACGACGTGCGCATCACCACGCACTACCATGAGGACAACTTCGCGTCCTCCATGTTCAGCGTCGTCCACGAGGGCGGACACGCGCTCTATGAGCTGGGCGTCGCGGACGAGGACGCTTATACCGTGCTCGGCACCGGCGTTTCGATGGGCATCCACGAGAGTCAGTCGCGCTTTTTCGAGAACATCATCGGACGCAGCCGCGGCTTCATCACCTATATCTTCCCGAAGCTCGCGGAGCTCTTCCCCGCGCAGTTTGCGGGCCGCACGCCGGACGTGCTCTACCGCGCCGTCAACCGCGCCGAGCCGAGCCTGATCCGCACCGAGGCCGACGAGCTGACCTACTGCCTGCACATCATGGTGCGCTACGAGCTGGAGCGGAAGCTCATGAACCGCGAGCTTACGACGAAGGAGCTCCCTGCTGCGTGGAACCGTCTTTATAAGGAGTACCTCGGCGTGGACGTGCCGGACGACACGCACGGCGTCTTGCAGGACTCCCACTGGGCGGGCGGCAGCCTCGGGTACTTCCCCTCTTACGCACTGGGTTCCGCGTACGGCGCGCAGCTCCTTGCAAAAATGCGCGAAACGGTGGACGTGGACGCTTGCGCCCGGCGCGGCGATCTCGCGCCCATCAACGCATGGCTCGGCGAGCACATCTGGCAGTACGGCTGTCTCTATGAGCCGGGCGAGTTATTCGAGCGTGCGGCGGGCGCGAAGTTCGACCCGACGTACTATACGGATTATCTCGAAAAGAAGCTTACGGAGGTCTACGGCCTGTAAAAGCCAGCGCTCCGCGCGTCCCGGCGGATTCCGGACGCGCGGGAGCGTTTTTTACAGAAGCGCTGCACTATTTTAAGACCCATAAGCGGCTTTAAAGCGCATTGCGCTTTCATCTTTCACAGTTAAAAATTTTTAAGAAGTACCAAAGTTCAGGTTTACGATCGTGACAGTACGGCGCGCCAACCGGAGCGGTATCGGAAGAAAGGACATTTTAAGGCAACTTTAGAAAGCTTGCAGTTTGTACCGTTTGGTCCCTACCGCTTTATTGGAAAGTCTGTTTATGCCCGTATAGGTTCTGCGCATTCCGGGATGATTTTCGGCAGTCTTTGGCAGTACGCAAAACCCGTTTTTGATGCGCTCGACCGTTTGGACGCTTATGCCACTGCCGAGACAGACGCCGCCGCGCTGCTTACCAGTGACAAGTATGACGAAGAAAAGAAGTTGCTCGGTTATACCGTTGGACGGTTTATGCAGGCTGATACGCCTGTCCCAGAGGGGGCTTGACTTTTTCGACATTCCCGCCATGTATGTTGCAAAGGGGCTGATCAGCGGCGAATTTGACGACATGATCGCAAACGCCGGCAAACTGATTATGGCTGCAATCTCCCGTCAGATGGAGTACGTGGCCACCTGGGCCGTCGCCGCTGAAATTTATAAGAAGGAGACCGTGCCAGAGTCTGGCGTATCCTCTATCTATGGCTACTATATCGGCTGCAAAAAAGCCGACGCCGAATAAAACCGCAAAAAGAACCGCGCCCCGCGTATTCTTGCCGGGGTGCGGTTCTTTTTGTATGGTTCCTGCGCGGCCTTTCGTCTCCATCCGGGTTCAGAGATACCGGGTGATCTCACGCTGCACGCGCAGCAGAAGCACATTTGCCATTCATTGCGCACAGCTGATTCTCACCGGCAATCCACGCGCGCCCTTATCGTCGCTGATTCCCGTCGGTGCTCCACGAACACAACACTCATCTCTTACGCGCTGCAGACGTTCACGGCCATCCGCACGCTGCGATCATGCCTTACGCGCCGCAGGCACTCACGGCTTCCACGTACGCCCTTATGCGGCGCGGATTTCCATCCGCGTATGTTGCTCACGATTTCCGCATCACAGGCCGTCTGTTACCAATCTACGGCCTAGCGCCGCAGCGCGCGCCAAATCCTCCAGGAACACCGTCTCGTGACGGCGGCGTTTTGCCTCCGCGTCGAACATGTCGGAAACATACTTGCCGTAATCGTCAAATTGCAGGGTGTCCGTCGCCGTAAGTACCTCCGTCGGGCCGAAAAACCGCTCCATTGTGCCCGAAAGCTGGGCAAAAAGCGCCGCATACTGCGCGTCAGACGGTACGTTCATGGTAAACACCAGCCCGACGGGTTTGCGCTTTTTTTGTATCTTTACCGTGCGCGCCTTGTCATAGGCCAGGCCCGGGAACCACAAGCGCTCAAAGAATGAACGCGTCTCGCCCGTCACATCGCCGAAGTAAATGGGCGAGCCGACGAGCAGCGCGTCCGCCTCCAAAACGCGGTCCAGTACGGGCTGCAAGTCGTCCCGCGCGGCGCAGCGCGCCGCGGCACCCACGCGCTGGCAGGCAAAGCAGCTCCGGCAGCCCTTGAAGTCGAGCGCGTAAAGGTTCACCGTCTCCACCTCCGCGCCGCTGCGCGCGCGCCGTCCGCCGCGGCCGCGAGCATTGCCGTGTTCCAGCCGCGCAGACGCGGCCCGCCGTTTACAATCCATTTCCCCCATGGCATCAGAGCGCCGCGCCAACGGGCAGGACGAACCGTTCAACGTAAAATACTGGGGCATTGGCAATGAAGCCTGGGGCTGCGGCGGCAGTATGCGTGCCGAGTATTATGCCGATTTGTGCCGCCAATATTCCACCTACCTGCGCAACTACTCGCCGGAGCACAAAATCTTCAAGATCGCATCCGGCGCCAACGTTGCGGATTACCACTGGACCAAAACCGTGATGGAGCGCGCCGGGCAGGCCGTAGATGCGGTATCACTGCATTACTATACCCTGCCCCATCAGGATTGGCAGCACAAGGGCTCGGCCACAGACTTTACCGATGAGGAATACTATACCACCCTGCACAAGACCCTGCGGATGGAAGAGCTGGTGGAGAACCACACCCGCATTATCAAGCAGTATCAGAATTCTAAAACGTTTCGGCCCGCAGGGAATTCCCTGCGGGCCGCTGAACGTAAAAAGGTGGTTTTAGCAGCATGGGCAGAACGACGCAGGTTCGCTGTCACGGCGACGACAGCCGGTTTGAGATACTCGCCGCGTTCATTTACGAATATTTCGGAAACCGCGTGAAATACATCGCCGATATCGCGGGCGGGCAGGGCATCCTCTCCCGGCTGCTTGCCAAGCGTTACAATTATGAGCCCGAGGTGGTCGACCCGCGGCATTACACACTGCGCGGGGTCTCCCACCGCGAGGCGCTGTATACGCCAGACATTTGCGGCGTTTTATGACTTGATCGTGGGTCTCCACCCCGACGCGGCCACGCGTCCTGTCGCGGAGAGCGCCGTTTACCGGCCGGTTGTAATCGTCCCGTGCTGCAATTACTGGGACAAGTCCCGCAAGCTGAACTCTCTCGCGATTGTGGACGAAATCGCCGCCCATTACGACGCAAACGGCGTCACGTACGAGCGCGTCACGCTTGGGTTCAAGTATCCGAACGTCTGCCTGGTCTCCGCCCCGCCAAAGAGCCCGTAAGGGTGATATCCCGGTAACAAGTCGCGTTTCACCGTCAATATACTGTGTGACGGCGTTTTCAGGGCGTGTGTGCCGGACGCCGGTTCTCGTGGTATGAAGAAGCCCATATCCGCCACCCTGCGATTCCGGTACGACGCGACAAAGCGCCTCCATTATACCGCACGTCTCCGGGGGAGACGTCGGACGCCGGATCATGCGGGAAAGTAATCTGCGGCTGCCAACCCCGCGAGGCTGGCGCTTTTCTCCAGCGCCATTGCCCCATGAAGTTTTCCGTACTGGAATGTTCCCGGTCGTTACAATATCCGGGCATGTTTGCCGAATTCCGGTTTATATTATGATGCCTTGATCCCTCCTGTGCCGCGAGGCGGCTTTTTCCCGTCACCTCCAGAGCGCTGTCAAACGTATGCTTAGGACGTCTTTTTGCCAGTATAGAAAGCCGGCCGGCGTAAAAACCAGCCCCGCAGTCGCGATACTGCGGGGCTTTTCTTCTTTTTTCGGGGAAAAACAGATTTTTTGCGGTTCACACATTATTCATATTGACATTTGGGATGCCTGGTGTATAATATTTTATATTTATCATAGGTCATGGTAGAGGCGCGGTGCGTCAAGAGTAGCCACTCCGGGAAAACAGGCACGGGAGCGGCGAAAGGGACGGCCGCCGAGGCGCTGTTTCGTTTGCCTGAACGGACAGAGGCCGGGACGCGGGAATAAGAGCCCGCGGACTGTCACGCAAGTGGAGAGCTGTCGTAGACCGGAAACGTTTTGTAGACGCAGTCGTCGTTTTCGGGAGCTTCCCTGCCCGAAAACGGCTTCTTTTTTTGCCGGACGCCGCGTTTTTTGACGCAGCGCGGCGAAAAAGGGGGATGCCGTCACAAAACCGAGCTGGGACGCGGCCAGCCGGGACAAGCGCCATTACGGCGCGGAACCGGAACCCACGCGCGGAATCTACCAGCCAATCCACAATAAACGGAGGGCTTTATGAACAGAAACCGCAAAAGACTGGTATTCACCCTCGTGCTGGCGGCGCTTCTCATACTGGCGTTTTCGATCCCGGCGCTCGCCGCCGGAGAGGACGCTGGGCAGGCAGGCGGCATGTACGGCACGTTCTGGTCGCTGATACCGCCGGTTGTCGCGATCATGCTCGCGCTTATCACCAAGGAAGTGTATTCCTCGCTGTTTATCGGCATTCTCTGCGGCGGCCTGCTCGCCGCGAATTTCTCCTTCTCGGGGACGCTCGACGTTCTGGTGAACGATGGGTTTATCGCCGCTGTTTCAAGCAGCGCCGGTATCTTCATCTTCCTGGTCATTCTCGGCATCCTCGTCGCCCTCATCAATAAGACCGGCGCCTCCGCGGCGTTCGGCGCGTGGGCGAAAAAAGAACATCAAGTCGAGAGCCGGCGCCATGTTCGCCACGTTCATGCTCGGCGTGCTGATCTTTATCGCGTGGGGCGGCATCATTGCGCTGGTACTGACGGTTATCTATCTCGTTGCGCGGAAGGTTCTGTCGTTCAAGGAGGCTATGGCCTGCGTGCCCAAGGGCTTTGTCGCCATGGTCCCACCGATCATCATTCTGACGCTGGCCGTCTCGCTGAAAGCCATGATCAACTCCCTCGGCGCGGACGTGTATGTCTATAATCTGATGTTCGCCGCGTCTGAGTGGCTGTACAGCATGCTGCCCGCCGTGATCTTCGTTGTGGCCTGCATTCTGGCCTTCGCCTCCGGTACGAGTTGGGGTACATTCGGCATCCTGATCCCGATTGTCACTGCTGTCTTCCCTGCTGACAGCACGCTGCTGATCATCGGCATCTCCGCCTGCTGCGCGGGCGCTGTCTGCGGCGAGAAAGAGCGCGCCGACAAAAAAGGAGCGACAGCGCAAACACGAGGTAACGGAGGAAGCCGAGCCGCCCCGGCCGCGCTGCGGCGTCTTAAAGGGCAGAAGGTCGAGCACCATGGCCGTCCAGCAGGCGTAACCGCACCAGCCGCGCCCGAAAAAGAGCGGCCCGAAAAGCTTCGCCACCGCATAGTGGATGACCGCCGCCTCAAATACGCCCAGGAAAAGATAATACCAAAAACCCTCGATCTGCATGTTTTCCCGCGAATAAAACCCAGGTAGAGCAGCATGTAAAGCCCCACGGCGAACTGCACCACATGCCGGGCATACTTCCACTTTTTCCGGTACAGGAACACGCCGAGCGACAGGCTCGTGCCAATGTATGTAAAGTTGAAAAAGGTAAAAGCTGTTGTCAAGCGTCAGCCACAGCGTTACCGCAACCGCCTCGAACAGCAGCCACAAAAGCAAAACAGCGTACCGATCCCAGACTTTTTTCATGCCGGTTTCCTCCAGTCACGCGTTACTGTCTCAGATTCCGACTTTATTTTACCGCGTTTCGCGCGGCCTGTAAACAAAAAAATCCCGTGTCCCGCGCAAGTCCCCCGGAACACGGACCGCCGCCGCTGGGATACAATACAGTACTTTTGCAATGTCTCGCTTTATCTAAGACGGGCGGCAATTAAAACCGTCGCGCCGTCACACATCAGTACGGCGTGACGGTGATCCGGTTCAGCACGGCACGCACAGGCTTGATATGCAGAAATCCATAGAAAAGGCACGCGCCGCCTGCGTTTAACAGCACGTCGTCAATATCGCAGGAACCGGTGAGCAGCAGAAACTGCGCCGTTTCGATCAGGACCGCCGCCAGCACCATGGATACCGCGAAGCGCCAAAACCGCCGCGCGCTTTTCCAGAGCAGTGGCAGAAACAGCGCAAACGGCATAAAGGCCAGCAAATTTCCGGCAAGATTCGTCACGGCAATGGACGTATTGACGCCGTTTCTTCCATAAACGCCCAGGTAGCCCCGGATCGTCCGCAGCGGCATAAAAATTCGTCATTTCCGCAGATAGCGCCGGTAGGTCTCAGGTCGGCGTCGCGGAGCGCGGAAAACCCGCTGCGCGTGAAATACGTGTCAAACAGCGTGAACGTCAGCAAAAGCAGAAGATACGCCGCGAACATCACGGCAAACGTCACTTTCATGACATGCGCGGCGCGCTCGCGCAGCAGCGTTTTGGCAAGCAGCAGACTGCCCAGATACAGGCACAGGCAGGAGCCTCCCAGGCACACAATCCTCCCGGTTGGGGAAAAGCGCAGGTAGGGGCTCAGCGATATTACAAAATAAAAAAGCAAAGTCGCGGCCGAGAGGACGTACAACAGCCCCGCGGCAAAGGAAAAGCATCGTTTCATCTGAAATTACTCCTGTTATGCTGGTTTTGCGGGAAGACGTCCGGCAGGTTCCGGCTGCGGGGAGCCGCATCATTTCCGGGAGCCGTTCGTTCTCCGGACTGCCCCCGTTGCCGTACGCACCGCGTACCGTCCCCGCCTCAAGGACATTTTTTACGTTCACGGCACAGTCTCGGACATGCAGCGATGAGTCGCCGCTTCCGGGGCCGGTACGCCGCCTTACTTTTCTCCGGTGCGGGTTTCCTGTCCTTTTTTATTGTACCAAGAACTGCCCGCACTCTAAACCTTTTCCGCCGATTTTTCAAAAAACGTCCGGCACGGTGCAGCACCATACCGGACGTTTTTCTTATTCGGAAGCGCTTGCCCACTTTTTGCATGACAGCGCTTACTTTTTTTCATGGCAATCGCGGCCTTCGCCTTCCGAACGACCTTTTCAGCCGTCATCTCAAAGCGCTTGCGGAGATAATCCTCCGGGCCGACTTCGCCGAACTCGTCCTCAACGCCCACGCGCAGGACGGGGACGGGGTACGTGCTCGTGACAACCTCCGCGACCTGTGCGCCAAGGCCGGAGAGGTAGTTATGGTTCTCCGCAGTGACGATCGCGCCGGTCTTGCGGGCGGACTCCTCGATGAGCGCCTCGTCGATCGGCTTCCAGGTGAACATGTCAATCACGCGCGCGGAGATGCCCTCGGCAGCCAGCATATCGGCGGCTTTGAGGCTCTCGGCGACCATGATGCCGGACGCCATGAGTGTCACGTCGCTGCCCTCGCGCAAGAGCGCGCCCTTGCCCACTGTAAACTTCGTGCCCTCGGGATAGACGGCGACGGGGTTTTTGCGCATGAAACGGATATAGATGAGGCCGTACATATCCTTGACCTGATCCATAATGGAAGCGGCCTGCGCGCAGTCGCAGACCTCTATGGCGACAGCCTTCGGAATCGCGAGATAGGGCGCCATATCCTCAAACGGCATGTGCGTGCCGCCGTTCAGCGCGGCGGTAACGCCCGGGTCGGAACCGAGGACGCGGACGTTCAGCTTCGCGTACGCGACGGAGAGGAACGCCTGGTCCATCACGCGGCGGGACGCGAAAATGCCGAAGGTATGCGCATACGGGATCATACCGGCGGCGCTCATGCCGGCGGCGACGCCTGATCATGTTCGACTCGGCAATGCCGCAGTTGACGGCGCGGCGCGGGTATTTGGCCGCGAGCTTCCGGGTGCCGATGCAGTTCATCAGGTCGGCGTCCAGATAGCAGACGCGGGGTCGGCGTCCATCTGCGCCTCGAGCGACGCGGCAATGATATCGCGCACGCCGCGTTTATCTTTTACAAGTTCAGGTAACGTCTTATACATCTTACAGCACCTCCGCCTTGACCTTTTCGAGTACGGCGCGCGCCGCCTCGATCGCTTCGTTCATGACCTCCGGCTTAAAGCTGATGCTGTGGTTATCGGAAACCGTTTCAGCAATGGTGCAGCCGTGTCCCTTGATGGTGTCGAGCACGATGCAGGAGGGCTTGTCCTTCACGGCATTTGCCGTTTCGATCGCGCCGGCGATCGAGGGGACGTCGTGGCCGTTGATCTGCTGCACGTGCCAGCCGAATGCCGCGAACTTCTCCGCGAAGTTAGCCGCGCCGGAGATTTCCTCGGTCAGGCCGTCGAGCTGCTTTTTGTTCCAGTCCACGAACAGGACGAGATTATCGAGTTTCTGGTGCGCCGCAAACTGCGCGCCCTCCCAGACCTGGCCTTCGTTGCACTCGCCGTCGCCGACGATCAGGTATCGTCCTGTAGTCCTTCTCCATCGCTTTCGCGGCCATGGCAAGGCCCATCGCCGTCGAAACGCCCTGGCCGAGCGAGCCGGTCGTCATATCGATGCCGGGGTGTGGTTGCGGTCGGCATGGCTCGGCAGGTCGGTGCCGGGCTGATTGAGTGTCGCGAGCATTTCCTTCGGAAAATAGCCTTTCAGGGCAAGCGTTGCATAAAGCGCGGGGCCCGCGTGGCCTTTGCTGAGCACCAGACGGTCGCGGTCTTCCCACTGGGGATTTTGCGGGTCGATCTTCATGACGCCGCCGTACAAACCGCCGAGCGGCTCCACGATCGACATCGCTCCGCCGACGTGACCGGAACCGAGGGAATTGAATTCCTCTAAGGTCGCGATACGGATCTCTTCGGCGAAGACTTTCATGGCATGTAATTCAGCCGCAGTTATCATTTTATCACCCTCATTTTTTAAAGTGGCAGTCATTCTACAAGTTTTAATTATAGCAGATTTCCCTGTTTAAGTAAAGGCCTTTCCCACAGAGTCCCCTGTTTCCCCCATACGTCAGGCAGAAAAGCAACACCGGTTTTTTACCACGCCGGGCTTGTTCTGTACAATCCGGCGTGGTAAAGTAAGCCATCACTTTATTTATAAGAGAAAAACGATGCGCAAACACGGCGCTTTTTGGGCGTATGTACAGAAAACGGAAGCCGTCTTTCACGCTGACGCTTCATGAAATAAAGGATATTTATTCCCCATCGGCCACGCTTTCCTAACGTACAAAAACGAGCCAACGGGTCTTTGCTTATCAGGCCGGGAAACTCTTCAAAAAGCGCGGACGGTTCTTTCCACAAGCTCCCGCCAGTTTAACGCATACAAGAGCGCCGGGGCAAAACGTGCCCTTGTATGCGGGTGCGCGGGACGCGGCCCTTATCCGAAGAAAACGCCCTGTTCGCGCAGCGTTTTCTGGAGCTTCGGCACGTCCACCGCGCGAACGGCCACGCCGTCCGCCGCGGCAAAGCGCCGCCGCGGTGCCTGCGGCCTGACCCTGCACCATGCAGGAGACCGTGTTGCGCGTGGACATGTGTGCGTCCCAGTCGGACGTAATCATACGTCCGGCGACGAGCAGACCCTCCACCTTTTTTCGGCAGGAGGCAGCGGTACGGGATACCGTAATACTTGCCGTCTTTGATCATCATACGCGGCGCGCTGTCGTGGAAGCCGTAAAGGCCGATCTCATCGTCAAAGCGCGTGCCGTTTAAGATTTCGTCGATTGAAAGGTCATGCTCGCACTCGATGCAGCGCGTATAGCGCACGCCGACGCCGTTTATCGTCCAGCTCACGTAAGCGTGCTCAAAGCCCGGAATGTACTTTTGAGCATTCTGGCCATCGTCATGACCTGACGGCGCAGCGTGATCTCGGCGCGGGTCAGTTCCTCCACGTCCGTCGCGTCCACGCCTTTCAGGTTCGCCGTATTGATGTAGCTCAGCTCGCCCGGATGCCGCGCCACGGTCAAGGGACCCCACATGCCGGTCTTTTCCATGAATTCGCGGAATTCCGGCAGTTCGCGCAGTTGGAACCCAATCCGCACGAGATCGTCGCCCGGCACGCCTTTGTCCGTGTGGATGATCTGGTAAATGATGCCCTTCTCCTGCAAAACGCCTCCATGCGTTTCAGATCGACGTTCGCCATACCAAAGGGGAAGCCGACGGACGTCGTTTCGTGGCACTTTTTGAAGGGCACGCCCGCGCGTGCGGCCACATCGCCGTCGCCGGTGGCGTCCACAACGGCCTTCGCGAGGATCGCCTCACGGCCGGACTTGCTCTCAATGATAACGCCGCGCACCGTGTCGCCGTCTTTGACGACCGCGGCCACGTCCGTATGGAGCAGCAGCTTCACGCCCGCCTCCTCCATCATGTCGAAGATGACTTCCTTGTACATCTCGCGGTCGATGATGGTGGCGACGGAGTCGTAGCTGTAGCCCAGCTCCTGCTCGAGATGCCCATAGCTGCCGCCCGCGGCCTGCATCCGCTCAACGAGTTCCGACGCGATCCCGCGCACGACCTGGATCTTACCCGCTTCCGGGAACGCTTTATAGAGATTGAAGTAGCTGTGCAGAGGCCCTGCGCCGTCGAGCAGCGTCCCGCCAAGATAGCTGTTGCGCTCGACGAGGATCACGCGCGCCGTTACGAGCCGCGGCGAGCGCCGCGATCGTTCCCGCCGTGCCGCCTCCCGCGACCAAAACGTCGCAGGTGAAGCGAACCGGGGTGGAGAGTTCTTCCCTGATGTATTCGACTGCCATAAAATGCTCCTTTCCCAAGTGAAAACTGGAATTTTTCTTAGTATCATTATACATGCCGGGCGGATGCTCTGCAAGTAAAAAGAGGAAGTTGGTCTTTTGACTTTGCCTATCCTTTCTATGGGCAAATGGCCAGCCAACTGTCATATTACCGCCGCGCGCGGGAGGCGGGTGTCCTCCGGTGAGACACGGCGAGGCTCCGGCGGATGCGCTGTCCAAAGCTGCGCTTCCACGTAGTGAATCCCCCTGCTTTTGCCGGAGCGTCTCCAGGCCGCACCCGGCGAGACATGCCGACAGTTCGTCCGCCGTAAGAACCGCGCGATCCCGGCGGTCTACGACCGACATGCTGTCGCCCAAGGTAAAGCTCAGCGCGCGCATCGGCACGTCCCGCAGGTCAAATGTGTAAACCGTCCCGCGACCGAACCATTCGTGCAAAAACGCACTCTCGCCCAGCACAAAATAAAGCGGGCGCCGTGTCTCCGCCTCGCCGCCTTTTGCGAGAAACGCGCCGTACAGCCATTCTTCCGTGCGCAGGCGTTTTTCATAATATCCCGGAAATCCGCCGCACAGAACCGGTTCTTTGAGAACGTGGTCGGAGCAAGTTCCGTCGCCTTCAGAAGGGCTTTTTTCGCGCGGCAGGGCAGTGATACTGAAAAAAGGTTCCCTGCCCGGTTCGCAGTAGTATGTCAGCGGATAATTCCAAAGTTCCATGCAAGTACCTCCTTGTTCCTATTGTACCATGCGTGCGCAGCGCGCCACAAGCACGTCCCCCGAAAAAGCTGACTCTCTCGTCCCTTGACAAGGCGAAAAGGACGCGGTATCATGAACTTAACCAAATAAATGAAAAAAGGAAGGGTCAGTTTTATGCTTCGTGTAACAAAAACAGAAAACGGCATGGTGCGCGGCCTGCCCGCCGCCGATACGTTTATCACCGCGTTTAAGGGCATCCCCTTCGCCGCGCCGCCGGTCGGGCGCAACCGCTGGCGCATCCCGCAGCCTGCTGCAAACTGGGAGGGCGTGCGCGACTGTTTCCGTTTCGGCGCCATCGCCATGCAGGACGTACCCAGCGGCGGCGGTTTCTACGACAAGGAGTGGCACAACGACCCCGCGCGCGACGAAATGGCCGTGATGAGCGAGGACTGCCTCCAGTTAAACGTCTGGACGCCCGCAAAGTCGGCTGACGAGCGCCTGCCCGGCATGGTGTGGATTTACGGCGGCGGGCTCAACTGGGGCCACCCGTCCGAGATGGAGTTCGACGGCGAACGCATCGCGCGCCGCGGCGTCGTGCCTCGTCAGCGTCAACTACCGCTTAAACGCCTTCGGCTTCCTCGCCCACCCGGAAATCACGGCGGAGGTGGGCGGCGTGAACTGCGCAAACTTCGGCCTTTACGACCAGAAGGCCGGTATCGACTGGGTGCGCCGCAACATCACAAACTTCGGCGGCGACCCGGACAACATCACCGTATTCGGCCAGTCCGCGGGCGGACGCAGCACGCTTTGCCAGATTCTCACGCCTCTGAACGAAAATAACGGCATCACCCGTGCCATTTCTCAGTCCGGCGGCGGCATCAGCTTCGGCACCGGTGCGGCGGCGGGCGGGTACCCCACGCTCGCGGAGGCCGAGCAGGCCGGCGTGAAGTTTTTTTGAGTATCTCGGCGTGAAAACGCTCGAGGAGGCGCGCCGGATCGACGCGGAGACCCTGCGCGATAAGGCCAGCGCGTTCCGCAATGCGGGCCTCCACCGCTGGGGCCTGTGCGTGGACGGCACGTTCCTGCCGGACCAGCCGAACCGGATGCTCTGCGAAAACCGCCGTCTCCAGATCCCGGTCATGATCGGCAACACGGACGACGAGTTCGCCAACGTGTTCCCCGCCAAAACCTACGAGGAGTTTGAGACGATGGGCGCGCGCGTCTGGGCGACGCGGCGGACGAGTTCCTGGCGATTTGCGGCAAGGGCAAGCTGGACGAGGCCGCCGTGATGGAAAACGCGACCGTCAACGGCTCCGCCTTTGGCGCGCGGCTCTTCCTCCATGCGCGCGGCGGAAGCGGGCCTCCCCGCCTACTTCTACTCCTTCGGCCCCGAAATGCCCGGCGGCGACAACGCCGGCGCGTTCCACTCCTCCGAGCTTTGGTTTACGTTTGAAACGCTCGCCAAGTGCTGGCGTCCCTTCACGGGCAAGCATTACGACCTGGCCCGCCAGATGTGCAATTACTGGACGAACTTCGCAAAACCGGCGATCCGAACGGCCCCGACGCCGACGGCACGCCGATGCCTGCGTGGCGTCCCATCACGGGCGACGATTCCCGCGGCATTACCTTCCGCGAGAAGGCCGAGATGGACCCCGCGGCGCTTTCCCCGGCCATCGACTTCCTCTATAAGACGGCGGCCGACAAGCTCTGGCGCAAATAAGTACATATGCTACAAAAAGGACGCGCCCGCGGGCGCGTCCTTTCGCGCGCTTTTAGCGCACGAAAGCATTGCAAAATCCGGCAGTATGCGGCAAAGCGGTTGCGCAAAGGGCGTCCGCTCTGTTATCCCGCAGATATCGCATGTAAAAATGGTGATTTTAAGTGGCGAGATGAGAAATAGCCTTAACCGCATATATACTGCATTTCTGTGGATTTCCATATTTCTATAGCAGCGCTTTCAAATGTTATCTGACGCCTTTTGATGCCCGCGCTTCAAAAAAGGACTCATAAAAAAGGTTGGCAGGATTTTAACAGAAACGGCGAAAGCCTTGATCTATAAGGGGTGTATCGCTCCCTTTATAAAAGACGACTTTCGTCTATTAAATCAATAAAAACTCTAAGGAGGGGAAGTTTTATGAAAAAAGAAGCGTTGGTCCTTTTGGACGACTACTGGCACCGCCGTGAAAGCATTGAGCCGGTGCTGCCGTCGCTGTTCCCGGCAGACGCGTGGAACATTACGGTGTCGCAGGACCCCGATGAGCTGACGCGCCGCGAAAATCGTCGAATCTGTTCATTTCTTTGAAAGACGTCATTAAAACGAACAAATTCCCACGCCGCTGTGGTGCGGCGATGATTGGACTACTGCTCTCACCAAAAAAATCCGCGACGAAGGCATGGGGTTCCTTGCCGTCCACTGCGGCATTGCGGACATCCCGCGCGAGCATTTTATCACCACGCACATCCTGCGCGCCTTTTTCCTCGGGCACCCCGCGCCCTGTCCCGTCACGTTTACGCCCGTCCCCGGCCATCCGGTCACGAAGGGAATCTCCGAATTCACACTCCCGGTCGACGAGCACTACCAGATGGAGCTGATCCCGGACGTTGAAACGATGGTGCCCGGCTACACCACGTCGGAAAACGGCCGTCAGCCGGGCCTGTGGGCGCACGCATACGGCAAAGGCCGCGTCTGCGCCGCAACGCCGGGGCACGCCGCGGAACAGCTCGCGCATCCGGCGTACGTCCGTCTGCTGCAAAACGCCGCCGCGTGGTGCGCGCGCTGACAGTTTTCAAAAAGAAGCGAAAAAAGGCCGCGTTATGATGGACGCGGCCTTTTTACTTATGGTAAGATAAAAGAAAAAACCGGGAGGGATTCTTATGCTTCGCGTGACAAGAACAGAAAACGGCATGGTGCGCGGCCTGCCCGCCGCCGACCCGCTCATTACGGTCTACAAGGGCGTTCCCTTTGCCGCGCCGCCGGTCGGACGCAACCGCTGGCGCGTCCCGCAGCCCGCCGAAAACTGGGAGGGCGTGCGCGACTGCTACACGTTCGCGCCCGCCGCGCTCCAGCAGATCCCCGGCGTGGATTTTGAGAACATGTACGTAAAGGAATTCTGGTCGGCAGGCTTTGCCATGAGCGAGGACTGCCTCTACCTCAACATTTGGACGCCCGCGAAAACCACGGACGAGCGCCTGCCCGTCATGGTGTGGATTCACGGCGGCGGGATGCGAAGTGCGGCTACACGTTCGAGCCGGAGTTCGACGGCACGCAGATCGCGCGCCGCGGCGTCCTGCTCGTTACAATCCCCTACCGCGTCAGCGCGCTGGGCTTCCTCGCGCACCCCGAGCTGACCGCCGAGACGGACGGCGTCGGCTGCACAAATTTCGGTCTTTACGACCAGAAAGCCGCGCTCGACTGGGTCAAGCGCAACATCGCCTCCTTCGGCGGCGACCCGGACAACATCACGATCTTCGGCCAGTCCGCGGGCGGACGCAGCGTCCTTTTCCAGCTCACGACGCCCTTAAACGCGCCCGGCACGTTCCACCGCGCGGTCAACCAGTCCGGCGGCGGAATCGGCGGCGGCGCGATGAGCCATTATCCCACCCTCGCGGAGGCCGAGCGCGGCGGCGAGGCGTTCTTTGAGTACCTCGGCGTCAAAACGCTTGCCGAGGCGCGCGCCCTGCCGGGCGAGACGATACGGCGCAGGGCGTGGAATTCTGCGCAAAGTTTCGCTGGGGCGTGTCGACCGACGGGCACTTTGTGCCGGACGACCCGAACGGCCGTCTCGTGCGCGGCGAGCGTTTGCCGGTGCCGCTGCTGTGCGGCTATACGAAGGACGATCTGGGCGCGTTTTCCCTCGGCGACACGGTGGCCGAGTTTGAGGACATGGTGCGCGCGCGTTTCCCGGAGCGCGCGGACGAGATCCTCGCGCGCTCCGGCGCGGCGTCCGGCGACATGGCGGCGGTGCGCGAAAACTGCGTGATGAACGGCCAGCGCTTCGGCCTGGAGCTCCTCTCCATGCGCGCGGCGGACGCCGGTTTGCCCGTCTACTTCTACGAATTTGCAGCCGATATGCCCGGCGACGGCGCGGGCGCGTTCCATTCGTCCGAGCTGTGGTTCGTCTTTGAGACGCTTGGCATCTCCTGGCGTCCGTTTGCGGGACGGCACTACGAGCTCGCGCGCCAGATCTGCAACTACTGGACGAACTTTGCAAAAACCGGCGACCCGAACGGCCCTGACGCCGGCGGCGCGCCGATGCCCGCGTGGGAGCCCTACACAGCGGCGGCCCCGCGTATGATGGCGTTTGGCAAAACGCCCGCTATGAGCGGCGAAACGCAGCCCGCCGTGCGCGCCATGCTCGCCTGCGCCGCAGAGCAGCTCTGGCGCAAATAAGCGCAAAATCCGGGGAGGATTCACAATGGAGAAACAACGCGCCGACCTGCTGCTCTTTTCGCGGGGCCTTGCGCCCAGCCGGGAGCGCGCCCGCGCGCTCATCCGCGCCGGGCAGGTGACGGCGGACGGACGGCCTGTTGCGAAGCCCGCGGCGCTTTTGGATGAAAACGCCGTCCTCGCGGTCGCGGACGGCGCGCTGCCCTATGTCAGCCGGGGCGGGTTGAAGCTCGACAAGGCCGTGCGGCGCTATGCGCTCGACCTGACGGGCTGCCTTGCCGTGGACGTCGGCGCGTCCACGGGCGGATTCACGGACTGTATGCTGCGTTTCGGCGCGGCGCACGTCTGGGCCGTGGACGTCGGCACGGACCAGCTCGCGCCGTCCCTGCGCGCCGACGCGCGCGTGACGGTGATGGAGCAGACGAACGCGCGGGAGATGACGCCCGCGTGGTTCCCCGCGCCGCTTGACTTTGCGGCCACGGACGTGTCGTTCATCTCCGTGCGATTGATTCTTCCTGCCATGCACGCCTGCCTCCGAGACGGCGCGCGCGCCGTCGTCCTCGTAAACCCCAGTTTGAGGCGGGACGCGGGCGCGTGGGGAAAAACGGCGTCGTACGCGCCGCGGCGGTACACGAGGACGTGCTCGCGGGGACGGCGTCGTTTGCCGGATCGCTGGGGTTTTCCGTGCGGGCGCTCGATTTTTCGCCCATTACGGGCCCGCAGGGAAACATTGAATTTTTGCTGGTGCTTGAAAAAGGCGGCGGCGCGGGTGTCGCGGACATCCCGGCCGAGGCCGCGCGCGTGGTGCGCGAGGCGCACGCGTTCTTCGCGGACGCCTGAGGGTGCCTAACGGGACGTCTTTTTGAGCCGTGCGCCGTCCAGGAGGCCGGGGAAAACCGTTTCGCGGAAGATACTGTCCGCGGAGCGGTTTTCCGATCCTGGTTAGGAGGAATTGCGCGATGTGTCACGGCATTGCCATTGTGGGCGCAAACGGCAGCGGAAAGACCACGCTGGGGAGAGCTCTGGCGTCGCTTTCCGGCTTCCGGCATATGGATATTGAGGACTATGCGTTTCAAGATACCGCCGTGCCTTACGCGCAGATGCGTACGCAGGCGGAAATCCGGGCGCTGCTGCTCGCAGACATACAGGCGCATCCGGCGTTTGTTCTGTCGGCCGTAAACTGCGATTTCGGCCGTGAGATCAACAGCCGCTACGGCCTCATTCTCTATTTGAAAACGTCGCAGGACGTACGCCTCGCGCGTATCAAACAGCGGAGCGCCGCGCAGTTTGGCGAGCGTATGCTGCCGGGCGGCGATCTGTACGAACACGAGGCACGCTTTCTGGCGTTCGCCGCCGCCCGTACGATGGAGCGGACAGACGCATGGCTGCAAACGGTACGCTGCCCCGTCCTCACACTGGACGGCGCCGCGCCGGTTGCCGAAAACGCCGCGCTTGCCAAAGCGGCGTATGAAAAACTTCACGTACGCGCGCCGTAGCAAAACCGTACACGCGTGCTTTTGACCGCTATTATGCAAGAGGAAAGCGCCGCTCGTCCTAAAAAGGACAGGCGGCGCTTTTTCGTTGTGGCAGCTTATGACCGCGTCAACAACCCGCTCTGCGAAAGAGGGCAGATATTGCCTTTATCCACCCAATAGATTTGCCCTGAATAGGTGATGCTGCCGCCAGACACAAAAATCGCGCTGTCGTCTTCCATCGCGCAAATCGGAAGTTCAGCGGATATCTGTTGTAATGTCGTCAGCACCTGCCCGTCCTCAAGCGTAAAGTGCGGCTTGACGGTGATATCAGCCAGGCCCAGCCCGTCATAGGGAACGACGGATTCCTTCGTGTCAAGCGAGCGTACGGCCATGTTGATCGCGCCCGCGCTGACGCCCAGCACCGGCGCGCCGGTACTGCGAATCACGCCGTCGAGCCCCTTTTCACGAACCAACTGTATTTGCAGCCGGGGATAGCCGCCCATAAGAAAGACGCAGGAAGCTTCACAAAGCAACTGCCTTGCAAGCGCAGCCTCCGTCCGGTTATCTATCACATGGTACTGTGAAAAGGTATGTTGCATTCCGTAAACATACAATTCATGCCCGCCGCGTCGGCGTCGTTTCTTTCATAATCCGCCGGCCACGCACTGACAAAGACAAGTGTGCCGCGAGACTCCAGCTCCCTGTCAAGCCGTTTCACAATCTCGGGCGGAAAATGATGGCTGGGAAAGCCGCTGAAAAATCCAAAAAAGCGGTGAGACATCCATATCACTCCTTTGCAGGATAGAAATCATCCGTACGATAACGTTTAACCTATCAATCATCATTCTATCTAATTTCGCTCTGCGTTTCTATAAATCAACACCAAAGCGTACAAAAACGCCATGCGCATATCCAGCAGTCTACACGCCGCAGGCTTTGCGGCTCGGTATGGACAATACGGTTTTCTCCAGATGCGAGGGAATCCGTTTTCATAATAAACGCTGCTTTCACTCAACGCACAGCGGCGCGTCTTGCGGACGTTCCTCGCATTCCTGCGCATAACATACAGCGGCCTACCGAAAACGGCACGCAGTACCCAGTTCTCATTCGACGCACAGCGGCGCGCATACGTCCTCTTTGCAAAACGGGAAAAGAACCACACGCCTGCCGGAGACGTTAAGCGCGGCAGGAACGTTTGCCAGCAGAAACGGGCGCGAAAGTTTCCATGCTTTCGCGCCCGTTTGGTCGTCCTCGGTAGTTTTACGGCGCAGGGCCCGTCCTCAGTTGCGCAGGCTGTGGATCGGCGCGGGGATACGTCCGCCGCGCGCGATAAAGCGCGCCGGAGAAGTGCGTCCCACCTCCATCACGGGCGCGGACCCCAGCAGGCCACCGAACTCCACCTCGTCGCCCACTTTACAACCATAGGCCGGGATAAGACGGCAGGCGGTCGTCTTGTTGTTCGCGACGCCGATGGAGATCTCGTCCGCGATGATGGCGCAGATCGTCTCCTCGCTCGTGTCGCCGGGGATCGCGATCATGTCGAGGCCGACGGAACAGACCGCCGTCATGGCCTCGAGCTTGTCTAGATGCAGCACGCCCGCGCGCACCGCGTCGATCATGCCCGCGTCCTCGCTGACCGGGATGAACGCGCCCGAAAGGCCGCCGACCTGGCTCGACGCCATCACGCCGCCCTTTTTGACCGCGTCGTTGAGCATGGCAAGCGCCGCCGTGGTACCCGGGCCGCCGCAGCAGGCAAGGCCCATTTCCTCAAGGATATGCGCGACGCTGTCGCCCACCTCCGGCGTCGGGGCCAGAGAGAGATCCACGATGCCGAACGGCACGCCGAGCCGCGCGGACGCCTCGTTTGCCACGAGCTGGCCCACGCGCGTAATCTTAAACGCCGTGCGTTTGATGATCTCGGAAAGCTCCGCCAGCGTGCAGTCGCCCGCGCGCGCGATCGCGGAACGCACCACGCCGGGGCCGGACACGCCGACGTTGATCGCGCAGTCCGGCTCGCCCACACCGTGGAACGCGCCCGCCATAAAGGGGTTATCCTCCGGCACGTTTGCAAACACGACGAGTTTCGCCGGGCCGATGGAGTCGCGGTCGCGCGTCAAATACGCCGCTTTTTGATCACGCCGCCCATCAGGGCCACGGCGTCCATATTGATGCCCGCCTTCGTCGTCGCGACGTTGACGCTGGCGCAGACGCGCTCCGTCCCGGCCAGCGCCTCGGGGATCGAATTGATGAGCGCGCGGTCGCCGGGCGTGAAGCCCGTATGTACCAGCGCGGAAAAACCGCCGATGAAGTTTACGCCGGTCTCCGCCGCCGCGCGGTCGAGCGTTTTCGCAATCGGCGTGTAGTCCGCGACGCGGCAGGCGTCCGCCACGATGGCGACCGGTGTGACGGAAATCCGCTTATTGATGATCGGAATGCCGAAATCCCGCTCCATGTCCTCTCCCGTGCGGACCAAATGCTCCGCCGTGCGGGTCATATTATCGTATATGCGGTCGCAGTGGCGGCCGATGTCCTCCGCCGCGCAGTCGCGCAGGAGATGCCCATGGTGATGGTGCGGATATCGAGATGCTCCTCGCGGATCATCTGAATCGTCTCTAAAATATCTCCAGTGTTAATCATAGGCCGTACTCCTTATACCGTATGCATGGCGTTGAAAATATCCTCGTGGACTGCCATGATCTGCACGCCGATCTCTTGTCCGAGCGCTTCCAGCTCGTTCTGGAGATCGCGGAACGGGACGCTGCACGCGGAGATATCCGCGAACATCACCATGGCGAAGATATCGCCCAGAACGCTCTGCGTGATATCGAGGATATTGACGCTGTGCCGGGAAAGCACGGCGGAAGTCTTTGCAATGATACCTACGGTATCACGGCCGATAACGGTGATAACTGCTCTCATAAGGAGCCCTCCTTGATACCCCGGTTAATCGGGGATAGTAGCGAAAATTTCTGAAATAATTGCGTTTGATACAAACATGCCGCGCGGCGTTAAAACGTAGCGCGTCCCCTCGCGCCGCACCAGAGCGTGCGGGACGTACTTTTCAAGGACCGCAGCCGTCCCCGCGCGCATACCCTCCGGGAGCGCGGCGGGGGCAAGTCCCCGCGTGGTGCGCAGCGACAGCATGACCTGCTCCTCGAGCCTGTCGCGCGGCGTCAGGACGACGCGTTCCTTCTCGCGGTACTCGCCGCGCGTATAGGCGGCGGTATCGTCCGCCCATGCCCAGCGCACGCCGCCTGAAAACGAGTGCGCGGACGGGCCGAAGCCCAGGTACGGCGCGCCCGTCCAGTATTTGCTGTTATGGCGGGAGACGCGGCCCGGCCGCGCGAAATGGAGATTTCATACTGGCCGTACCCCGCCGCCGCAAACGCCTCCACCGCCAAGAGATACTGCGCAAGGCACGTCTCGTCGTCCGGCAGCTCGTCCCGGCGGGCAAAAGCGGCGTGCCGGGCTCAAGCTTCAGGGCGTAGCAGGAAATGTGCTCCGGCTCGAGCGCCAGTATGTCCCGCACGCTTTCGCGCCACGCGTCGATACTTTGGCCCGGCAGGCCGTACATCAGGTCGAGCGTCAGGTTCTCAAACCCCACGCACCGCGCGGCCAGTACGGCGCGCCGCGCTTCTTCAAAGCTGTGCCGCCGTCCGAGCAGGCGAAGCGCCGCGTCGGACGAGGACTGAATCCCAAAGGAAAGCCGGTTAAAGCCAGCGGCGTACAGGATGGCCAGCGCCGGGAGGAAGTTCCCGCCGCCGTCGGCGGGACGCAGGCAGAGATCGCCCGGGTTTGCCTCGAGCGTGACCTCCGCGCCCGGTTCGAGCGGAAACGTCTCGCGCACGGCGGCGAGGATACGCACAAGGTTCCGAACGCCGAGCACCGACGGCGTGCCGCCGCCGAAGTAGACGGCGTCCGCCGTCTCTCCCGCGCGGCAAGACGCGCGGATGTGCGCGGTAAGCGCGTCCGTGTACGCGTCCATAGCGTCCGGCGCGCCGGGCGCGGAGTAAAAGTCGCAGTAGGCGCACTTTTGCACGCAAAACGGCGTGTGGACGTAAATCCCCAACTTACTCATCGAACTTTAAAACCGCCATGAACGCCTCGTGCGGCACATCGACGGACCCGAGCGAGCGCATCTTTTTCTTGCCTTCCTTCTGCTTTTCAAGCAGCTTCTTCTTCCGGGTGATATCGCCGCCATAGCACTTGGCCAAAACGTCCTTGCGCATGGCTTTGACCGTCTCGCGCGCGATGATTTTGCCGCCGATGCACGCCTGCACCGGGATTTCAAAGAGCTGGCGCGGGATGTTGTCCTTGAGCTTTTCGCAGATCCGGCGCGCGCGGGGATAGGCCTCCTCGCGGAACACGATAAAGGAGAGCGCGTCCACGATCTCGCCGTTTAACATGATGTCGAGCTTCACAAGATCGCTCTTGCGGTAGCCCAAAAGCTCGTAGTCGAGCGACGCATACCCGCGCGTGTGGGATTTCAGCGCGTCGAAGAAGTCGTAAATGATCTCGTTTAGGGGCAGCTCGTAGTGGATTTCCACGCGCGTCTTGTCGAGGTACGTCATGTCGCGGAACACGCCGCGGCGCTGCTGGCACAGGTCCATGATGTTGCCGACGTAGTCGGTCGGCGTCATGATGTTCGCCTTGACGAATGGCTCCTCCGCGTAGTCGATCATGGCGGGATCGGGGAATTTCAGCGGGTTTTCGATGATTTCCTCCTCGCCGTTTGTCAGATGCACGTGGTAGACGACGCTGGGCGCCGTCGTAATCAGGTCGATATTGAACTCGCGCTCGATGCGTTCTATGATGATTTCCATATGGAGCAGCCCCAAAAGCCGCAGCGGAAGCCAAAGCCGAGCGCCGTGGACGTCTCCGGCTCATAGGAGAGCGAGGCGTCGTTTAAGACGAGCTTGTCAAGCGCGTCGTGCAGGTCGTCGTAGCGCGCGCCGTCGGCGGGATAGACGCCGGAGTAGACCATCGACTGCACCTTGCGGTAGCCGGGCAGCGCCTCCGCCGCGGGACGGTCCGCCAGCGTGACGGTGTCGCCCACATGCGTGTCGCCGAGCGACTTGATGCTCGCCGTGAAGTACCCGACCTCGCCGGCCGACAGGCACCCGGCGGGCTCGAGCGCCAGCGGGCGCATATAACCGGCCTCCACGACCTCAAATTTCGCGCCGGTCGCCATCATAAGTACCGTGTCGCCCGCGCGCAGCGTCCCCTCCATCACGCGGATATAGACGATGACGCCGCGGTAGCTGTCGTACTGGCTGTCGAAGATGAGCGCGCGCAGCGGCGCGTCCGGGTCCCCGGCGGGCGGCGGCACGTCGCGCACGATGCGTTCGGGCACGGCCTCGATATTGATGCCGTTTTTCGCGGAGATCTCCGGCGCGTCCTCGGCCACGATGCCGATGATATCCTCGATCTCCCGCTTCACGCGCGCCGGGTCGGCGGCGGGCAGGTCGATCTTATTGACGACCGGCACAATCTCGAGGTTATTCTCGATTGCCAGATAGGTGTTGGCGAGCGTCTGCGCTTCCACGCCCTGCGACGCGTCGACGACGAGCACCGCGCCCTCGCACGCGGCGAGCGAACGGCTGACCTCGTAGTTGAAGTCCACGTGGCCCGGCGTGTCGATCAGGTTGAAGTGGTAGGTCTGGCCGTCGCCGGCCTTGTAGTCAAGCCGCACGGCGCGGGCCTTGATCGTAATGCCGCGCTCGCGCTCGAGGTCCATGTTGTCGAGAAGCTGGCTTTCCATGCTGCGCTTTTCCACCGCGCCGGTCAGCTCCAAAAGCCGGTCGGCCAGGGTGGATTTGCCGTGGTCGATATGCGCGATGATGGAGAAATTGCGGATATTCTTCTGATCCATGTATTGAAAACTCCTCAAAATGAAGATTCAGGCCAGGGTGTGTTTGTAGGCTTCGGCTTCGGCGAGCATCTCGCGCGCCGCGGCGAGTGACGCCTCCGTGACGGTCTCGCCCGCGCTGATGCGCGCAAGCTCCCGCGCACGTCCCTCGGGGCCCAGCGGCGTGATTTTCGTATAGGCGCGGCCGTCCGCCTCCGCCTTTTCAATGAGAAGCTGGCGCTCGGCCATCGCCGCGATCTGTGTCAGATGCGTCACACACAGCACCTGGCGTCCGCGCGAGACTTCGGCGAGCTTGCGCGCCACCTTCTGCGCCGCGCGTCCGGAAATGCCGGTGTCCACCTCGTCAAAGACGAGCGTGCGCACGCCGTCGCCCTCGGCCAGCACATTTTTGAGCGCCAGCATTACACGCGACAGTTCGCCGCCGGACGCGACGCGCGAGAGCGGCTTCGGCGCCTCGCCGGCGTTTACGGAGATTAAAAACGCCGCGCGGTCAACGCCGTCCGCCGTCAGCGCGGGACGGTCGCCCGCGGGCCGGGTCAGGCGGATCTCAAACCGGGCGCGCGGCATGTCGAGGTACGAAAGCTCCGCGCGGATGCGCGTTTCAAGCTCCCGCGCCGCCGCCTGACGGCGTTCGGAAGCATTTCGGCAAGAGAAAGCGCCGCGGCGTACTGCTTCGCCGCCTGTTTTTCCAGATGCTGCAAGCGGTCGTCCGCATCTGCATCTGGTCAAGCCTCCGCGCGGCAGCGTTCGAGATAAAGAAGCATGTCCGCCACCGTGCCGCCGTAACGCTTGGAAAGGCGCGAGATCACGTCAAGCCGCGCCTGGATATCGTCCAGCTCGCGCTGCGAGTAGCCCAGACCGTCGCCGACGGCCATCACCTCGCGCGCCGAATCCTCCAAACGGTAGGCGATGTCGGAAAGCTCCGCCGCGCGCGCCGCGAGTCCCTCGTCGTAACGCGCCGCGCGCTCGACCGCGCGCGCCGCCGCAAAGACCGCCGCGACCGCGCCGCCGCCGTCCTCGTCGCCGTAGAGCGCGTCGGTCGCCTCCGCGACCGCCTGCGTGATGTGCTCGGCGTTTGCCAGAAGTTTGCGGCGGGACTCCAGCTCGTCGTCCTCGCCCTCGCGCAGCTCCGCGCGCTCGAGCTGCGCGATCTGATAGCGCAGCATGTCCATGCGGCGCGCTTTCTCCGCGTCGTCCATGGAGAGCCGCTCCATCTCCTTCAAGCTGCCCTGATAATCCGCATACGCCGCGCGGTAGGCGGCAAGCGCCCCGTCCGCGCGCGCGAACGCGTCGAGGTAGCGGATGTGCGTCGCGTCGTCTAAAAGCTGCTGGCTGTCGTGCTGGCCGTGGATATTGATGAGATGGGGCGCCGCGGCGCGCAGCAGCGCCGCCGTCGCGGGACGGCCGTTTATCCGGCACACGCCGCGCCCATCGGCGGCGATCTCCCGCTGGATGAGCAGGCAGCCGTCCTCGTCCGGTGTGACGCCGAGCGCCGCAAGCGCGGCGAGCGACGCCTCCGACAGGTCGCGCAGCAGCGCCGTCACAGACGCGCGGGACGCGCCCGTGCGCACCAGATCGCGGCTCGTGCGCGCGCCCAGCACCGCGCCGATCGAATCGACCACGATCGACTTGCCCGCGCCGGTCTCGCCCGTTAAAACGTTAAAGCCTTCGTCAAACTCGATGTCCGCGTTTTCGACGACGGCAATATTTTCAATATGAAGCGCTGAGAGCATAAAACCCCCTTCTTCCCGGTAAAGCCCGGTCAGCTGAGAAGCGAACGCGCTTCCTCGCGGAACGTCTCCGCCTTCTCTGTGGTGGACATAACGACGAAAACCGTATCGTCGCCCGCGATGGAGCCGACGATGTCCGGCTGATGCAGCGCGTCTACCGCGTAGCCCGCCGCGGAGCCCAGCCCCGGCAGCGTTTTGATGACGACGATGTTCTGGGCGCTGTTGATGGCAACGACGCTCTCTTTAAAAATATTGCGGATACGGCCCATCATCCCGGCCTCGTTTTCGCTTGCTGCGGAGGCGTATTTGTAAGTACCGTTGGGCGTCATAACCTTAACGAGGCGAAGCTCCTTGATATCGCGCGAGATCGTCGCCTGCGTTGTGGAAAAGCCCCACTCTTTCAAACGTCGCGAGAGGTCTTCCTGTGTGTCAATCTGTTCCTTTTCGATGAGTTCAGGATCTTTGACTGGCGCTGAAATTTCATACATGGCCTCCTTAGTAATCGTTATAATCAAAATTGAGTTTATCCCGAATAATCTCATAAACGCTCCTGCCCTTGATGCGCACAAGCCGCGTCACGTACGGCGACTGCGAGACCACGATCTCGTCGCCCGCCGACACGCGCACGCCCTTCTGCCCGTCCGGCGTGAGCAGCGCGCCGCGGTGTCCGTCTGCGATCTTGAGGCTCACGCGGCGGTTGGGCGCCAGTACGAAGGACTTTGCGTAAAGCCCCTGCGCGCAGATGGGGTAATCGTCATATTGTGGAGCGTCGGCTCAATGATGGGGCCGCCCGCCGACATCGAATAGGCCGTGGAGCCCGTCGGCGTCGCGACGATCACGCCGTCGGCGCGAAATTTTGAGATAAACTGCGTGTCGCTCCAGATATCCAGCTCGATCAGCTTGCGGTTCTCCGCGCGGTTGACCGTCACGTCGTTGAGCGAGTGCGCGTCCAGCAGGAGCTTTTCGCCGCGCCGGACGGTCGTGCGCAGCATCATGCGCTCTTCTATGTCGTACGTCCCCTGGCACATCGCGGTGAGTGCGGAAAGCTCCGGACGGCTCCAGCTCCGACATGAAGCCGACGCGGCCCATGTTCACGCCGAGAATCGGCACGCCGCGCAGGGCCGCCGCGTGCGCCGCGCGCAGGATCGAGCCGTCCCCGCCGACTACGACGGCGACGTCCGCGCCGGTAAGCGCGGCGGCCTCCGGCTGTGCGTCAAGCGCCGGCCGCACGCTCTCCGCGCAGTACTCGGCGGGGGGGCCGTCACACGCACGCCGCAGGCGCGCAAAAGTTCCGCGCAGGAGAGCGCGAGCGCCGCGCAGCCCGGACGGCGGGACACGTATAAAACTGCCTGCGTAAACGGCATGGCGTCACACCCCTTCCCCGTCGGCCGCGCGCTGCGCGTCCAGCTGGCGGTTCCTGAAATAGAGGAGGATGTCCGTCCCCACCATCAGGAGGTTCAGGACATAAAGACGAACACATAGGTTATCGCCCCCGCGGTGAGCTTCGCCGCGATCCCGCAGACGTATCCTGCGAAGATCAGCACCAGAAACAGCAGGCTTTTCCCCTTTGCGGAGCGTGTGCGAATGGACTTCATGATATTGACAGGCCAGGAGATCCCAAAGGATATCACCATGCAGGCCTCTAAAAACTGACTCATAAGCAGGCTCTCTCTTCTTCCGTAATCGCGGCCATGATCCGGTCCGCAAGGCTTGCGGCGTCCAGGCCCAAAAAGCTTTTGCAGCTGCGAAACCTTGCCGCAGCGCAAAACGCGTCCCCGGCGTTATATAGCAGCATCCGCACGCCGGGCAGCGACGGCGCGAGCCGCTGTCCCCGCAGCCCTCGCTCACCGTGTCCTCAATGACCGCGCAAAGCCCCGTCCTGCCCGCCGATTCCTGCACGGGCGAGAGCGGCAGCGGTTTGATCTCGTTCAGCTTCACGACCTCGCTCCGCACGCCGCGCGCGCAAGCAGCTCCGCGGCCTCCAGCGCGTTATTGATGAGCGTCCCGTAGGACACCAGTGTGACGCACGCGCGTTCGTCGCGCCGCAGGAGCGCGGCGGGCGCCGCCATACAGTTCTCACGCAGCGCGCCCGCGCGGCCCTTCGGGTAACGCACCGCGACGGGGCCCGTCTCCGTCTCGACCGCGCGGCGGAGCGCGGCGCGCAGTTCGCGTTCATTCGCGGGGCACAGCACCGTCATGTGCGGGATGGTACACAAAAACGCGGCGTCGAAGAGCCCCTGGTGCGTCTCGCCGTCCTCGCCGGAGATCCCGGCGCGGTCAACGGCGAACACCATATGGAGCGGATAGATCGACACGTCGTGGATGAGCTGGTCGTAAGCGCGCTGCAAAAACGTGGAGTACACCGCGACGACGGGAATCATCCCTGTTTCGCCATGCCCGCCGCCATCGTGACGGCGTGTTCCTCCGCGATGCCGACGTCCAGAAAAACGCGCCGGGTAGCGGCTCGCGAACTCCGAAAGGCCGGTGCCGTTCGGCATTGCCGCCGTGATCGCGCAGACGCGCGGGTTCTCCTTGGCGATGGAGACGAGGCTCCGCGCCGAAAACGTCGGAAAAAGTTCGTGTGGCTCACCGTGACGGGCTTGCCGGTCGCCATATCGAAGCTCGACGTACCGTGGAACGTGTCGGGGTGCTCCTGTGAGAAGCGGTAGCCCTTGCCCTTGACGGTCTTTACATGGATCAGCGCCGGGCAGGCCTGTTCCCTGGCATAGCGGATCAGCCGCCGGATGCCCTCCACGTCGTGCCGTCCGCCGGGCCGATATAGAGAAGCCCATGTCCTCGAAAATCGTCCCCGGCAAAGGAGGTATTTAAAGCGCTGCTTCAGGTCGTGCGTCCAGCGCACGAGCCCGCGCCCGCCGGGAAGCTTATAGAACACGTTCTTGACCGTCTGCTTCACCCGGGAATACGAGGGGGGCGCAGGCGCATACGCGAGAGAGGTACTGCGCGATCGCGCCCACGCTTTGGAGATCGACATGTCGTTGTCGTTTAAGATCACAACCATCGGCTCGCCGCTGCGTCCGGCGTCGTTGAGCGCCTCGTAGCACATGCCGCCGGTGAGCGCGCCATCGCCGACCACGGCCGCCACGTCGTAGCCGCCGCCCAGGAGCGTGCGCGCGCGCGCCATGCCGGTCGCCGCCGAAATGGAGGTGGAGGCGTGGCCGGCGATAAAGGCGTCGTGGGCGCTCTCCTCCGGCTTGGGAAAGCCGGACATGCCGTCGAACTGCCGCAGGTGGGCGAAGCCCGCGCGCCGCGAGGTGAGCAGCTTGTGGACATAGCACTGATGCCCCACGTCGAAGACCACCCGGTCGCGCGCAGTGTCATATTCAAGCTGGAGCGCGACGGTCAGCTCCACCGCCCCGAGGTTCGAGGCGAGGTGGCCGCCGGTCTCCGAAAGATTGTCAAGCAAAAACTGCCGGATGTCCGAGCAGAGCGCGGGAATCTCCGCCGGGGCAGGCTTTTTAAGTCGGCAGGGCACGAGACCCTGTCCAAAACCGGATATTGGGACACGATTCTTCCTCCAAAGGGACCCGCGCCGCCGTCAGGGTGCGCGGTATGTGCATACATGAATAATTTAACATACCCTTTTGAATAATTCAAGTACAAATCGTATAAAAATACAAAAAAGAAAAGGATTTCAGAGTTATCTCGCCGGAACCCATTGACGGAGTGCGTATAACGCGGCAAATTTTCGTGATTCCAGCAAAGATACCCTCTTCTGCCGGAAAATATGTAAAAACCAATTGCTTATTTCCAGCCGCATGTTCGATTATATATATGCCGCGGCTGAACCCGCATACGCAAAACAAACGCCGGATTTCCGGCATTGCCCCGGCGCGACAGGGCTTTCGCCGCCTTTATTTTTCGCGGAGATTGCACAGTCCCGTTCTCATGCGAATTCGAGCGGCCGGCCGGGGCGCGGACGGCAAAAGCCCGCCGCCGCGGGACGCAAAGCCTGCAGGCGCAGGACGCAAAAGTGCCGCGCAGGGACTTTTCATCTCCGCCAAGCACCTTTTCCAGGGTCACACGCTTGAAAGATGGTTTTTATGAAAGATCAGAAACCCCGTTGGCCACCAAAACTACAGCCGGGACTCTTGGCCGGTCTCTAAGCCTCGTCCGCCGCCGGGACGCTCGACGGATATGCTCGACAGGCCGGCATTGCCCTGTGGTTGCGCTGTGAGGCGATTATCATGATCTCGTGCGGCGCGTTTTTCTGTCCAGACTGCCGCGCACGTCTGTACTTTCGCCGGGTACGGACGGCGCGGACAGCGTCCGCTGCGGCTGCGGGTTGATGCTCACGCGCGCGGCGTACCAGGCGAGCTATCGCCACCGCGCGCTGTGGCAGGGGAACGCCGCAGAGTACCATCGCGCCTATCCCGCGCTGCATACGCCGGGCGAGCGTCTCATCGCCATTAATGCGCTGATCCATTCCTTCCACATTGACGCAAAATCAAAGCGTTCAAAACGCACCTCGGTAGCAATCTTCTTGAGGGATCGTGACCCGTGCGCTTTCTGGACGGACTCGAGCGCCCTTAGGCCATGTCGGGCGGCGGCGCGGCGGGCAATCAAGCCTGTGCCCTTTCCGGGCGCGCCGCCGCACAATCGCCATACCGTCGCCGGGATCGAAAAACGCACATTTTCGCGGTCGTTACCGCGCGGGACGGATTGCGACTCCTCATAGACGCAGCTTCACGCAACCGGACAAGCAACGACGCGCGGGAACGCCTTTACGCCGCGCCAGTCAGCCTTGAAACGCCCCAAATTTCCGAAAAAAAAAAACACGCCGCCCCGCACTTTTCAGTGTGGGGCGGTCTTTCTTCCCGCGAGCAGGAATCCAGTGGGAAAAGCCTTTTGCGCTCCCTGTCAATCGTCCAAAATGCCCAGAAGCTTTGTGTACTTCATGGGCGCGCCGCGCTCAAACGTCGTCTCAAGCTGGATTGTACGGTTCTCGCGGGAGCTCTTTTCAAAGCTCGTCATGATCTCGAGCACATGGCAGGTCTGGTCGCAGTTTGCGCGGTGACGGCGACCGGTACGCAGGGCGTGCGCCATGTCGGCCAGGCCCAAACCGCGGGAGTTCTCCGTGTACGGCCGGACGATCGGAATTTCCGTAAACTCGCTCGCCTGCGCGCAGCAGACCAATCTTGCCGCCGAAGTCGTTCGGGTCCGGTACGCGAAGCGTACCTTCGGAGCCGAGCACCTCGATATAGCGGCCTTTTCTGCCATACTGCACGTCAAAGGACGTGACAATCGAGCCGGTGCAGCCGTTTTAAAGTCGATGATGCCGTTATAGTGCGTCGGAACCTCCACGTCGATCACCTTGCCGTAGTTCGGCTGGCTGGTGATGACGCGCTGCGGGTACGTGATCTTCGCGCGGCCCATGACGGACGCCGCCGGCCCAAAAGGTTCACGAGCGCCGTGACGTAGTAAGGGCCCATGTCGAGCATCGGGCCGCCGCCGCGTTCGTAGAGAACTCGGGGCCGGGATGCCAGATCTCGTGGCCGCAGCCGAGCAGCACGGCGTTAGCGTAGACGGTTCGCCGATGTAGCCATCGTCGATGAGCTTGCGGCAGGTCTGAATGCCGCCGCCCATAAAGGTGTCCGGCGCGCCGCCGAGCAGCAGATGACGCTCACGCGCATAGGTCACGAGCAACTTGCCCTCTTCAAACTCCGTGGCGAGCGGTTTCTCCGAATACACATGCTTGCCGGCCTTTAAACCCGCCATTGTGATGTCAAAGTGCTCGTTCGGGGCGCGTGATGTTCAAAACGATCTCCACGCTGTCGTCGGCTAAAAAATGTCGTCGTACGTCGGATAAATGTGCACGCCGTACTCGTCGGCGGCCTTCTGCGCGCGCTCCGGGATCAGGTCGCAGACACCCGCAATCTCCACCTCGTTTGCGAAGGTGGTCGTCAGGTTCTTGAGATAAATAACCCGAAATATTGCCAACGCCCACAAAGGCGATACGTGTTCTCTCCATAAGCTACCTCGATTACTTCACAGCATGAAAATGGGGCTGTATACAGCCCCATTTTGCCTTGTTTTTCCGGGCTTACAGGCCCAGTACGTCGCGGATGTAAATGCGGGATACTTCCGCGGAGTGGAAGTTGCAGACTTCCGGACGGTCGAGCTCGACGCACAGAACGCCGTCGTAGCCCTCTTCTTCCAGCGCGGCCTTCACGGCCGGGAAGTTGACGGTGCCGTGGCCCAGCGCACGGAAGGACGCCATCTTGGCGCGGCCTTCGGCCTTTGAAAGCGCATAAGTATCGACGTCTTTCAGGTGCATATAGCCGATGCGGCTGCCGTACTGGTGGACGAGCTTTACCGGGCAGATGCCGGCCAGCGTCGTATGGGCGGTATCAAAGCAGAAGGAGACGTATTCAGGGTTCGTGTGCGCCGCGAAGTAGTCGATGTCCTCCTGCGAGAAAACACAGGTGCCGTAATGCGGATGGAAGCAGACCGTCACGCCGAGGGACTTGGCGTACTCGCCGAGGCGGTTCGTGATCTCGCACATTTTGTCGATCATCTCGGGATTCGTCGGACGCTCGGCGGGACCGTCGTCGCCGAAGCCGCCGTTTTGGCAGTTATACCACTTGCCGCCGATGTCGGCCAGGAATTTGACCTGCGCCTTTGCAATTTCGAGGGATTTTTCCACGTCAAACGTGAAGTGTCCATAAAGGTTGACAAGATTGACGCCGCAGTCTTTCGTCAGATCGACGAGCTCCTGCGGGTTCTCCGCGTAATAGTCGCGGATAAACGCGAAGTTCTCGACGTAATCATAGCCTAAGAACTTGCACTCGCGGAAGGAGTTCTCAAGCAGGCGTTTCGCGGCCTCGGGGTCGCGGTTGTTGATCCAGGTCCAACCGGTATAAGCAACTTTCATCATGGTTCATTCCTCCTGATTTTTTATACGAATTGGGACATGCCGCCAGTCCGCTTTTAGTCCAGAATACCGTGCATCGGATTGTTCTCCATCGGCGCGGTACGGTAATAGTTCGTTTTCAGCGGGATAAACTCGTCCTTTTCGCAGGATTTCGAGAAGCTCGTGAGGATCTCGAGGACATGGTGCTGCTGCTGATAGTTCGCGCGCCAGTCGCGGCCGGTCTCAATGGCCTTGCACATGTCGGAGAGGCCCAGCGCGCGGGAGTTCTCGTTATAGTCGAACATCAGCGGAATTTCCTTGTAGCCGGCGTAGAAGTTCGGGGCTTCCTTACGCATCAGCGCGGGATCGACCTTCGGCGCCGCGGCCTGGTCCTCAGGACGCAGCAGCAGGATCGGGCCGCCGAACGTGTTCGGGTCCGGTACGGCGATCGTGCCCTTCGTGCCGTAAATCTCAAATCTTGCCTGCGCGCCGCGGCCATAGTAGACGTCGAACGTCGTGAAGATCGAGGCGATCGCGCCGTTTGAGAAGAGGATGTTGCCCGCGAGGTAAGTATCAATGTCAACGTCCACCGTCTCGCCGTAGTGCGGCTGGGACGTGATGGTGCGCTGCGCGAAGCTCTTTTTCGTCATGCCCATGACGCCCTTTGCCTCGCCGATGAGCTGCACAAGCGCCGTGACGTAATAAGGGCCCATGTCCATCATCGGGCCGCCGCCCGCTTATAATAAAATTCGGGGTCCGGATGCCAGGTTTCGTGGCCGTGGCACACCATGGCGCAGTTGGCGCCTATCACGTCGCCGATCAGTCCGCTGTCGATAAGCTTGCGGCAGGTCTGGATGCCCGCGCCCATGAAGGTGTCCGGCGCGCCGCCCATGTGGAGGCCGGTCTTTTTCGCCAGCTCGACGAGCCTCGTCCGCCTCTTCCATGTCAACGGCCAGGGGCTTCTCCGAGAACACGTGCTTGCCGTGCAGCAGCGCCTGCTTCGTGACCTCATAGTGCTCGTAAGGACGGGTGAGGTTTAAAATGACGTCCACTTCCGGGTCGTCGAACGCCTCGTACATATCCTTATAAATCTTCGGGATGACGGCTTTCGCGCCCTTTTCGACTTCGTCGCGGACGTACTGCACGCCCTTTTTCCGCACGTTCCGGGATCAGGTCGCAGACGCCGACGAGCTCCACTTCCTTGAACGTCAGGGTCAGGTTTTTGAGATAGATGCCGCTGATTGCGCCGACGCCTATCATCGCAACTTTAATCATAGTTGTCCTCCTTCATTCCTGCGTGAGAAACGTTTTTCGATACGGTAAATATATCACATCAGGGCATTTTATGCAAGAGGATTTTCAAATTAGAATCGTCTCTTGTAAATGTTTCACATTTTTGTTCCAAAACCCTCCGGGTTTTGGGGATCGTAATTCAAAACCCATTTCTTTGTGACGACAAAGAAACGGGTTTTGTATCCCAAAGAAAACGTTTGGGGGAATTTCCGTTATTCCCCCAACCCTTTACCGGCGAGAGAGGTAGACTGGCATAGATTGCCCTACTAAACAAATTTGTGGGGAGAGACCGTCTCATACCTCTATTATAAGGAGGTGCCAATGGAAATAGCGGGCGTGGGCAGGCGGACTACAAAATACCATTCTTTGTAATATAAACTTTGTGTGCACGGCCGAGTTTTCTGCACTGATCAATCACAAACTTTGTTCCGCGGCTTGCACCATCCCAAAAGGCTATTACAAAATCTGCATACTCCACAATTTGAACATTTCTTTTTAAGGGCGCCGCACGTCCATATCGTTCGTATTGTGGCAAAAATTCCGTTAAGCGAAGATGATGGGAGATTGCATAGTCCCTCGCAGACATATCAACGCCTCGTGCCCCTCCCGATACAATTTCCTCCGTATCTTCAGGTAAATAGGGCTCTAGATTCTCTATTGATAAATTCCTTGAACCAATGATGGCAACTTTCATATAACACCACGATATATAAATAGAATACAAATACATATTCAATTGTAATATATCATATCAAAAAATGCAATAGTAATATATGTGCAAGTACATGTGAGGTGTGATATGAATGATAATAGCATGAAAATTAAGAGACGCGGAGATGACGGTAATAAAGTGATCTCATTAAGGATAAAGATTGAACTGCTGAATAAATTGGATGCAATTGCACGTGAGACGAATTATTCACGTAATGAGTTAATTAATATGATTTTAGAGCACAACATAGATAATATAGAAATTGAATAGTAGGATTACAAAAGCCCGGAATGCATTTTGTGACAAAATTGCTGTCTCGCTGTGCGGAGGCAGTAGCATGATATCCCCGTCTGGCGGCCTCGCGTCAGAGGGATAGCGCAATCACCTCCCCACGCAAATTCGTTTAGTAGGGCAATCTATGCCAGTCTACTCTCCGCCGGTAAAGGGGTTTGGGGGAATACGGAAATTCCCCCAAACGTTTTTGGGATACAAAACCCGTTTCTTTGTCGTCACAAAGAAATGGGTTTTGAAAACATTCCCCAAAACCCGAAGGGTTTTGGATAGAAAAGAGGCTGCAAACCCCGAAAGGGCTTTGCGACACTCCCCGGTTCCTGCAAGGAACCAAAAACCCGGTAAGACGCGGTCCTTTTTTCCGTTCCAAATAGTCAGGACACAGGCGGCTCCTGTATCCCGAAGCGCCGCGTATCGCGGCATGAACGTCGGACCCCATCTCACCGGGTTTTTACGATCTATTCACTTTTTCCGTGCCCTTTCGGCCTTGCCAATCGGACTTTACAAAAACGTCGCAAGCACCCAGCCCAGGCCTCCCATGGCGAGACCAACCGCTGCGTATGGGATGTACTTCCAATATCCGCGCTTAGCGTGGCTGCGCATATACCCCCCGCGCGACGCGGCACGCCTCTCCTAAAATGTCCTCCGCGGTCACCCCGCTGTCCCGCAGCGCGTCGTCCTTCAGGATGAAGATTGCCTCCTCAAAAACGCGCTTATCCGGTGATTTTACAACGACAACACGGCGAGCCATGCCCCTTAACCATGTATATTCCTCCCCTCAAAGGCCTTTGAGGGTATTTTTAACAGGATTTCGCTGATTATACCTGTGGTAACAAGATCTTATAGACCGGTCAAAACTTCCCAGGGGCAGCTCTCCCCGCGCTTAGGCGCGCATGGCGGAAAGCTTCAGCACGAGCACGGTCATGTCGTCCCGTCCGCCGGTGCGCTCGGCCCCGGCGTCGAGAATCGCGGACGCAAGATTCGCCGCGCTCGTAAACCTGTGGTCTGACAAAAGCGATGTCAGCCAGGCGTCGGAATCGTTTTCCGTCAGCCCGTCGGATACCATGACGACGAGGTCCCCGACCTCCAGCATGAGCTTCGAGTAGTCGGCGTCAGGCGCCTCGCTCGGCAGTCCGACAGGCATGGACCCGGAGCATATCCGTCTCACTCCCTTTCCTGATGTAGAACATACGTAAGTCGGCGCGGCGCCGCACTTGAAGCACTCGCCCTCGCCCGTATGCAGATCGACGCAGAGGATGTCGCAGGTGGTGAAGGTATCGCCGCCGCACTTGACGGCAAACGCGGGGTTTAAAGTCCCAGCGCCGTGCGGACGGTGACTCCCGCGCGCAGGAAGCCCTCCATCATGCGCACAAACGCGGCGCTCTCCCGCGCGGCGTCGGGCCGCTGCCCATGCCGTCGGCAAGGACCATGTAAAGCTTGCCGTCGTCCGTGCGGAAATAGGCGGCGCTGTCCCCTGACTCATCCTCGCCTCGGCGCTGTTTGAGTCCAACGCCCACCACCGCACGTAAAGTCTCCGCTTCGCGCAGCACAATGGCCTCCCTTCCCCGCCCGAGGCGCGCATATTGCGCCCGGTGACGGAACTGACTATGTCCTCGATATCCTCCAGCATCGCGCGCGGCATTTCGGCGGTCGTAAAGCCGGCAGAGGAAATCCCCGCCCGAACGCACGATGTCCGCGTTGATTGCGATGCCCTGCGCCGCCAGCGCACGCCGCAGCTCGCGCGTCTCCTGTTCCGCGACGCCCGAACCCGCGGCCAGCTCCTCGGAGATCTCCGCCAAAACCTGCGTCATTGCGTCGTACTGCGCGCCGAGCAGTCTGGCGTCGTCCGCCGCGCGGCGGCGGTAACGGCTGCGCGACTCGCGCAGCGCGATGTTTTCGTTGATACTCGCGACAAACTCTCCCAGATTCTCGCAGCGCGCCGTAAAGAAGGGCGGAAATCCTGTGCGTGAGCCCGGCCGCGGCTCCGGATTTTTGTCCGCCGCCTCGTTCAAGGCGTTCCTGGTCGACTGGTATTCGCGGTTCCAACATAGGTTATTGACGCGGCAGTTCCGGCATACTCGCTCCACGGCGATGTCGTAGGACGAGACCGGGATGTCGTCCGGCGCGCTCTGCTCCTTCACCTTCACAGAGTCGCCGACCGTCTCAAACGCCGCCGTGAGCGCCTGTAGTTTCGTCAGCGCCGCGGCCTCCCCGCCGCCGGGGCGCAGGCGCCGTGCTCTCCGGCGCGATGACCGCCGCGGGTACGGAGATCAGGCGCTGGGGCGCGCGCCGTCGTGCTGCGGCTTGCTAAGAACCAGACGACGCCCATCGCGAAACACTCGTATAAGACGGCCAGGGGCGCGTCCGCCCAGGCCCACGGCATCAGCGCGGCGTGCGCCGCCGTGAAGCAGAAGGTCGTCCAGAATGCGCCGTAGCGCCGGAATGCTCCCGCGAAGAGCCCGGACGCGGCGTATACAAGCGCCACGGATGGCGTGCCTGACATAGCAAGGTCGATCGCAAGACCGGAGACGAGCCCCGTCGCGCAGCCGTACAGCGGGCCTGCCGCCGCGGCTGTGGCAAGCGTCAGGAAGAGTCCCGCCATGCGCCCGAACGACATCCCGAAGAAAGGCGTGAAGTCGGCAAGTACCAGCACGAGCGATACGCCCGAGGCGATCACAGCCGTGCGGCGCGACGCCGCCGTGCGCATGCGGAGACCGGCTTTGTTCGGTGGTTTCTCCCGTTTCTCTTCACGGGGTCCGTGGAGGGCGTCAATCATGGGTATGTAGAAAAAGGCGGCGCATGCGGTGATCAGGGCTTCGCAGCCGAAAAGGAGCAGGTCGCCGAGCTTCGGCGACGCCGCGAGCAGATAGACGAGGTTCGTCAGCACCAGCGAGCCCCCCGCGACGGCCGGCGCAAACCACAGCCGCTTCGGGAACACGGTGCCGCGGAAGATCAGCCCGGCGGCGTAACAGAGTATTGACGCCGCGCAGTACTTCATCCCGTCCACTGCGCCACCGGCGATGAGGTAACCCACCGCCGCGCCGGCCAGCGCCGCCGCAGGCATCAGCCGCCGCAGCTGCTTGCTATAAAACGGATAGCAGGCCGCCGCCGTGACGAATGCCGCTCCAAACGGTGCAAACGCCCGAGGAATTTTCCCTGCGCAAGCAGGATCGCTGCAGAAAATTGCAGAATAAGCGTGACGACAAGGGTTACGGTTGGGTTGCCGAAGAACTCAGCCGCACGGGGAAGTGTGGCCGTGATTCCGGCGCCGCCGGTCCATTTCGTATGTCCGCTCGCCCGCATTCTTTTGTGTTCCACTTTCGTATTCCTCCGTACATCCAGGATAGCGTTTAGCTTGTCCTTATTGTACGTCGGCCAGCGCTGTGGATTTTGCCAAACCCCGCTGTCGGGATTTTGGATTCGTCCGACGGCGATAAACGCAGAGAATTGCCCCCGCTCGCGCGCCGTCGCGCCGTTTCGCCGCGCTGCGCCGTACGCGGCGCCGTGTTTTCTGGCAGTTCGGCGGGATTGCGCGCCGATTTTCAGCGCGGGAAATGGAAACGGGAAAACGCCGCGCTTTTTTGCTGTCTCGCGGAGCATCACGGCTGAAAACGGGATTTGCAGCTCTTCGCCGTCGAGAAATCTAGACGAAACATTACAAGGAGGTTGCTCATCTGTTGAAACTACCGGCGTTTATTTAAACCCAAAAATTCATCTGCTGATATATCATAATACCTGCATAGTTTCATGAGGCAGTCAATTGGCAATGCATATTTCCCCAATTTATAGCCCGAATATGTTGTCTGTGTAACTCCCAGCAATTCCGCAATTTGTTTCTGGGTCAAATCACGATCTTCCCGGATTCCCCGAAGACGTTCCTGATAAGTCATTTTTATCACGCTCCGAAAGAATAGTACTACATCATGATATAAAACATGCTGTTTTAACTCAAAATGAGTTAAACATTTCTTATACATACTAACACAACACTGCATGATGTGATTAAATTTAAGACTTATCAATACTATGAGAATCTAGAAAACGAAAAACCCGCACCTGAAACACTCTGTCTCAGGTGCGGGTTTTGATTCTATGTAATTACACGATGATCGTTTTCACGCCGTCGAGCTGGCCCTTGCGGAGCGCAAGCGCAGTCTCGGCGCCGCAGCAGGTGAGCTTTGTAATCGCCGCGGTAGCCTTCGATCACGGCCTCGCCGTTTTCATCGGTGACGACCTCGGTGTTGGTCCACCACTGCTTCTTCACGAGGTCATAAACCGCGTCGTAAACGGGCTTCGTAGAGCCGTCCGCGCGCAGGAAGCCCGCCGGGGCGCCCAGCCAGCCGCCGTCCACAAAGTCCCAGGTATAAGCGGTGCGCACGAGCGGATGCGAGAAGAGGATCTCGTACATCTCGACGAACTGCCGCGCCTGGCGTTCCTCGCCCTCGGCCGTTGAGGGCCACTCGTCGATCTTATAATCGTTGAGGTCCACGATCTCCGGCGGCATGATGTGGCCGGAAGTCAGGGTGATCTCGGTAAAGTGCATCGGCTTATTGAAAACCTCGTAGCGCTCAAGGATCTCCTGAAGCTTTTCCGCGCCCATGTAGCCCTGGTGCTGGTGCGTCTGGAGGCCGATTTCGTCGATCGGGACGCCGGAGTTTAAGCAGCCGTCGATGAGGATCTGGTAGTTTGTGGAGAGGTTAAAGTCGTTGATGAGCAGCGTCGCGTCGGGTTGGTCTCGCGCGCGGCGTCGAACATCGTCTTGACGGTCTTGACGCGGCCAAGCTCCTGGCAGATGCGGGTGATGGCGTTATCGTACTTATCGAAGATCGGCATGATGACGACTTCGTTAATGACGTCCCACATGTCAATGACGCCCGCGAAGTAGCCCACGTCGCGGTGGATACGGGCGATCTGCTTCTTAATAATCTCTTCGTTCGAGTACTTCATGAGCCAGTCCACGCAGCCGGTGTGCCAGCAAAGCGGGTGGCCCTTTATGGTAATGCCGTGCTCCTTTAAGAGCTTCGCGCCGGCCATGACCTGCTCGTTGCGGGGCTTGCCCTCCTCGGACTCAAAGCCGCCCCAGTAGAAGGGCAGGGTCGCGTTATTCATGAGCGCGCTCCACTTTTCAAACTTTTTCTCAAAAGCCTCGCGCGCGGCGGGTCCTCCATCTCGCCGGCGGCGTAGGGTACGCTGTCAAAGATACCACCGCCGAACAGGAATTCGTGCTTCTGCATCTCGACCTTGACCGGCTTGCCGACGACCGGGGGAACCGTCCTTCGCCAGGACGCGGACCGTCTTTTTACCTAATCTGTGGGAATAGTCTCTTGCCATCATGAGTCTCCTTTCAAAATAACACCATAGCGTGTTTCTCTGAAAACACCTTATCACATGCACGGAATTTTGTCAATACATCCAAAAAATATCGCTGCATATGTGAAAATATTGCCATGATTTCTATTATCCAAAACCCTCTGGGTTTGGAATTCCTCTTTAAAACCCCATTTCTTTTTGTTCCGTCACAGGGTCGTTTTTCTAAACCCCTGCCGGGTTTTAAGGGAACGTATTTTCAAAACCCGTTTCTTTGTGACGACAAAGAAACGGGTTTTGTATCCCAAAGAAAACGTTTGGGGGAATTTCCGTTATTCCCCAAACCCCCTTACCGGCGAGAGGGGCATAAGCGCCGGGCTAAATTAGAGAATCGACTTATCCGAGCGATACGGCACTTCGCCTTTCGCATTCTGCTTGAAGGGAGCACATAAGTCTCACCCCGCATTTCAAATTCTTTTATAACGTTGAATAAAGCCTGAAATCCCCAGAAAATTAAGAACAAGTTGGTCTAAATCAAACAAAACTGGTATTCTATTGTTATAAAGGAAATCGCTATAACGAAAGGAGCTGTAAACATGATCATACGTCAATTGAAGCAAGAACAATATGATGCAATCAGCAACACGCTTCATACAAGAGCTTACACCGACGAATGCAGCGCGAGCCATACCATTGCATTTGATATAGACCACACACTATATTCTCCGGCTTCAACTAGAAAGGCACCGTATAATTGCAATTCTGCAAGCCATCAAAGAAGTCTTACATTGGTGAAGAGCCACACTATGAGCTAATTACAGCAAACACATTGCTTTCAGCACTTTTAGAACTGTTTATCGATCAAAACAGCTAGCTTTTAATAACAGGAATGACCTAAGCCGGGCCGCGGCGTATCGGACATTCAAATTCAAAGCTTAGCTCTGTGGCAGAAACGCAGTCTCTTCCAACGACGGCGCCATGCCAATAAAAAAGCGCATCAATTTCCGATAGATGCGCTTTTTAACAACATACAGCAGCAGGGTTCCTCTCCCGCCGGGTAGGAAGTACGAAATTAAATAGTGATATCCGTTCTAATCCCCCCGGAGAGCTTGTGGATTCTTTCTCGAGAGATCGGATCACCAAAGCCGCCCCAAAAACAAATTTCTGTGGGACTCCTAATTCCGTACAAAGTTATACTGCCTCTCCCGCCACGGTGAACGGAATTGTTTTGTGGCAAAGCAGTTGTCTCACGGCTCGTCGTCGCAAACTGCGCTCCGCATCCTTACCGGCTCTGCCGGAAAGGCTGCTCCGCTTCGATTGCTCCTCATCTTCCTCCGTGACCGGCTTCACCTGGGTCACGTCGGATAAGTTGCTCCGCTCCCTCGCGCCAGAGGGTGGGTCAAGGGAGGGAGAGTGTCACCGCTTGCGCGTGACTCTCCCCTCCCTTGTGGCTTTTTTGGGATACAAAACCCGTTTCTTTTCCATAAAAGAAATGGGTTTTGAAACGTTCCCTTTTGACGGGACAAAAGAAATGGTTCTTGAAAAAGAGGAATACAAAAACCCCTTCTGGGGGTTTTGTAGATCCGTCATTTAACCGGCGTCCGCCAGCGAGCCGTCCTCGCTGTCCTCCCCGTAAACGATACGGTGCAGCTCCGCGATATTCGCGTCAAAATCAAGGCTTAACATGCTTGCGCCGCCAATCGTGACGCCCTGATACGAGCCCTCGATCGGAATACGGTACGTCTCAAAGTCATACTGAAGAATCGTCGGGGCCAGCACCATCCAGGAAAGGATCTGCGTCTCCGGCATGTCGGTCGTGATACCCGGCAGAATCGCGTTGAGCAGCGCGTCGAGCTGCACGAGATCAGCCTGTTTCGCCTTTTCAAAAATCGCCGACACCAGTACGCGCTGGTGTTCCGTGCGGTCGAAGTCGCCGCGCGGGGAAATGGCGGTTGCGCGCATACCCCAGCGCCTGCTTGCCGGTCAGGTTGATCTCGCCGTATTCCGTCAGCTTGCCGTCGGGTAGGAAAGGCCGAGGTCTTATTGTATTTCTCAATGGCGAGGTTGACGCCGTAATAATCGTCATAGGAAACGTCCACCGTAACGCCGCCGATCGCGTCGACCGCGTCAACGAACGAATAGAAGTCAATTGCGGCGTAATAGTCGATTTCAATTTTAAAGTTCGCCTCAATCGTATCGATCAAAAGCTGCGCGCCGCCGCGGGCAAACGCATTGTTGATGCGCGTGTTGCCGTAATCCGGCACATAGACGTACATATCGCGCATGAGCGAGGTCAGCGAGACCGTCTCGTCCTCGCGGTTGATGGTGAGCAGCATCATGGTATCGCTGCGGCCCGGTTGGCCGACATAGCGCGTGTCGCTGCCGATAAGCAGGATATTTGTCAGATCCTTGGTGTTGCGCCTGGCTTCCTGCTCTTTTTCAGGTTCTCGTCGATCTTCTGTCCCGCCGCGTCAATTTCATGCTGCGGGGAGTCCGGTTCGTCGCCCTCGTCCTCCTCTTCCGGTTCCAGCGGGACGCCGGAGACCGGCGGCTTGGAGCCGTCGTCGTAGTTGATTTTTGAGAGGTAGGAATGTATCACGAGGTAGGCCGCCAGCACGAGCACCGCCAGCACGCCGACAATGATCCCTATGATAATAAAGGGGCTTGCGCACGGCGGACTTCTTCTGGTGCTTGCCGCCTTTCTCCTTTTTGCCCGGGTCCTCCGCCTCGTGAGGCGTTTCGTTACTTTCCGTTTCCTGCCCGTTTTCCTGCGCCATGCCCTCGTTCTGAGGGTTCTCGGCGTTCTGGTCGTTTTCTTGTTGTCGTTATTTTTATCCATTTCCTCAGCCCTTTTTTCCCGCTGCCGGGACATTTGTTTCGATTTCGTCAATGATGTGTATGGTCTTGTGGTCGTCCGGCGGCGGCGTCATGTAATCGCCGTACATCCGGCGCAGGAACGTATCCGCGTCGGCCGGGCCGCGATAAAGCGCGCCCTCGAACGCATAGAGCGCCCCGTCGCCATAGACGGACTTGGGATAGATCTCGCGAAACAGGTAAAGCCCCATAAAGTTGACGTACCAGCGCGAGGGCTTCCCCGCATTTTCGAGAGCATTTTGTCGATTTTTTCAAGCTGCCGGTGCGTGTCTAAACGTTTGCCGATGCCGGTGACGCGGCCGAGCGCGATCAGCGCGCGCTGGTAAAACGGCCGGTCGGGACGGCGCAGGTTCACATAGTCGGAAAAGCAGGAATAGTGGTAAAAAGGCGGCGCGGCAGCATGGAGAAAAAGTACAGCCGGCTGCGCAACCATCCGCCGGGCAGGCCGTCGAGCGGATAAATGTCAATCCAGGCGTACTGCCGCCGGGTATTCTGCGCCGAATGCAGCGTCACGCGCACGCGGCGGTCCTCCACATGGGCGTAGTAGCGCTTGAAGCGGCCGTCGCTTTTAAAGTCGCGCAGAAGCATGTGCGCAGGGAAACGCGACGCGCCCTCGCGGAAGAGGCGGTCATAATCCTCGCGCGGCATGGCGATGTCGATGTCGTCGTCCCACGGGATGAAGCCATGGTGACGGACGGCGCCAAGCAAGGTGCCGCCGGTGAGGTAATATGTAAGCCCCAGCTCGTCGCATATCCGCACCGTTTCGCGCAGGAGTCCGACTTCTGCAAGCTGCAACTGCCTCAGTTTGTTCGTGTCTACCATTTGCATTCCATCCTTAACCGTTTTGTAGGAGTCGGCCTCATAGGCTGCAATCACTTCGCCCGTCCCGCCGTCGGCGAGCAGATGCCGCCGCTGATCCATAGGACGCGGTTGCAAAGGGTGCGCACAGTGTCCATGTTGTGCGACACGATCATAGCTGTCTTGACTCTTTCCGTGAGTAACGTCTTGATTTTTTCGTAGCTTTTTCTTCTTGAACTTGGCGTCGCCGACGGAGAGCACCTCGTCGATGAGCAGGATGTCCGGTTCCATGACCGCCGAGATGGAGAAGGCGAGCTTTGAAAACATGCCGTTTGAATACGTCCTGACCGGCATGTCGATAAAGTCGCCGAGCTCGGAAAACTCGATGATCTCGTCGAGCCGCGCGCGGATCTGGTTTTCCCGGAAGCCGAGCAGCAGTCCCGAAAGGAAAATGTTCTCCCGCCCGGAGAGGTCGGGCCGGAACCCGACGCCGAGCGCCATGAGCGACACGGTGTTGCCGTAAGTCTCGATCTCGCCGCTGTCCGGCGAAAAAATACCGGATACGGCGCGCAGGAGCGTGGATTTCCCGCTCCCGTTTTTGCCGATGATGCCGACCACGTCGCCCTCGCGCGCCTCGAAGCTCATGGGATGGATGGCCTCAAAGGTATCCATCCGGCCCGAGGCGGAACGAGAGCAGCGAATTTCGGATCGTGACGCTTTTGAGCGTTTTATAGACAATGCGCACATCCCGCGCGGTTATAGTAGGCCCAGCCATCATATCACTTTTTTACATAGCTGTTTTCATAGCGGTACACGGTCGTAATCCCCAGCACGGTCAGCGCCGCGCCGATGACGAACCACACGCCGAGCAGCAGATAGTCCGGCGCCGTGGCGTAAAGCAGCGCGCCGCGCAGGGACTCCGTCAAAAACGCCAGGGGATTCATGCGCAGCAGGATGCCGCCGTAAGGCGCCGGCACGCGCAGCGGGATCGAGTAGAACACGCCCGTCATGTAGAACACGAGGCGCAGGAGCACCGCCGTGACATTTGAGAGGTCGCGCACGAACACGCCGAAATGCATGAAAATGGTGGAGATCCCGAACGTCACCGTGAGCAGCACGATGAGCACGGGAATCGCGTGCAGGATATACGGTGTAAACGGAACCCTCAAAATAACCATCAGCACAAAAATCAGCGCAAACGAAACGGCCATTTTAAAGGCGAGCACCATCATATTCGTTAGTATCAGCAGATACTTCGGCAAATATATCTTACTGACCACGCTCTTATTTTTACGAATGATGTTAACGCTTCCCTGCACAGACTTATTAAAGAAATTCCACGCCGTGAGGCCCACGAGCACAAAAGCCGCGAAATACTGCTCGCGCGAGGTGAACACGACGCGCACCACAAAGGTATAGACGAGCATGAAAAGCAGCGGGTCCAGAATCCACCACAGCCAGTTGAGGTATGATCCGGCAACCTCCGCGCGCAACTCGCTCTTTGCGGAATAAAGCAAGTACCAGCGGTATTTTTTTAAATCACGTAACAGCCTTTTCAAATAGACGACCCCGCTTTTGCAATGATATCCCGCAAAGCCTCCGCCGTGCGGCGCGCACAGTCTGCGCAGTCGAACACGTCAAACGGTCGGGGCGCGGCGTCCCCGCTTTCCCGGATTTCGCCGATCAGCTCGGCCGTTTCCGCCGTGAACGGGCGGCAGAACGCGCTGTCCCAGCCTTCGCGCAGGCCGAGCGCCGTGATGCGCGTGGCGAAGTCCGCGGCAAACGGCAGGAGCGGACGGCCCGTCGCCGCAAAGGCGAACGCCTCCTCGCGGAAGTCCGTCACACAGACGTCGGCCGCCGCCATCAGCACCGCAAGCGGAAGCTTCCGGGTCAGGTCGGCGTAAAAGCGGTCATAGTACATGGGCATCTTCCATGTCCGCCGCACTTCGGCTCATAGCACGCGACCAGCACCCAGTCCGCCGAGAGGTACTCGAGCATAAGCTGGATATCCGGGCGCTTCGGCGCGGTCTTTTTCCGCTTTTTGCCCCGCCGGGAGGCGGGCGCATAGAAGGATCACGCGGCGTCCCTCCGCCTGCGGGAAACTCTCGTAAAGCCGGGCGCGCGCGGACGCGGCATAGGCGGGAGAACGCAGCAGGTCGAGTACCGGTGCGCCGAAGCGGCGCCTCACGGCCGTATGCGACGGAAAAAAGCGGCACAAAACGGGAGGCGGGCGCGGGTCCCAGCGTCACGTTTTCGTATGGCGCGCGGTCAAACGGCAGCTCGTAGCCGCCGATATAGGAGGAAAAGCGTCGCGCGGCCGAATTCGTGCAGCGGGTAAACGGCGGCGGGCAGACGCAGGTGCGCCGTCTCGCGGCGCAGGGGAGAGTACCGACACCGCCGGGATGTCCTCGGCCGTCACAAGCACGCGCGCACGGGCGATCTCCGCACGGCGTCCCGGCAGCGGCGCAGGTAACGCGCGCCGCCCGCCACGTCGCGCGCGAGAGCAGGACGGTGCGGCAGGAAAGGCCCGGCAGCACCTCGGAAAACGCCTGGCGCAGCGGCGCGAAGTCCTCGCGCTCCGACGCGCCGCGGTACTGGAGGAATACCGCCGTCTCCGTCACGGGACGCTTCGCGCCGCGACGGTACACGTGCGGGAGATAGCTGCCGAAGAACCAGCGGCGCAGGCGCGCGGCGAGCTTTTCCTCGCTGCGGCGCGGCGCGCGCGGCACCGTATGAAACGCGCCGTGCAGCGGCACGCTGCGCCGGTGGGCGGCAAGCGTCTCTTTTCCGAACACCGTGTCGAGAATGCGTTCGGTTGCGTGGCCGTCGCAGGCGGTCATAAAGCGCTCGCGGAACGCCTCCACGCGGGAAATATCGTAGCTGTCAATGTTCTGGACCGTGCGGATCAGCTCGAGGTTCGTCGTGACGATGGGGCCGCAGACGAAGTCCTCGTAGGGGTAGTAAAAGCCGCGCCAGTCGTAATAATCGTCCAGATCATAGGCGAAGAAGATCATCGGACGGCGGAAGAGCGAATACTCAAACACCAGCGAGGAATAGTCCGTCACGCAGATATCCGTCACGCACAAAAAGCTCCTCGATGGACATGCGCCCGGTCATATCCTGGCAGAACTCGCGGCACTCCGCCGGGATCTTCGGGCGTTTTTTTCACGAAAGGGGTGGTGGTTTTCGACCAGGACGTATTCGTCGCCCAGCGCTTCCATCAGCATCTCGGGACGCAGGATATCCGGCGTCGAGGCCGTCGCCACGCGCCCGCGGAACGTCGGCGCGTAGAGGATCACGCGCTTGCCCTGGGCCGCCGGCATGAGGCGGTAGAGCTTTTCGCGCGCGGCGTCGATGAATTTCGGATCGTAAAACACGTCCGTGCGGCTGACGCCGATCGGGTAAATGCACTGCGGCTTGTCCGCCATGCCCATCGCCTCGGCGTAAGGGCCGACGGACTCCGTGCCGCCTAAAATTAAATGCGTATAATTGCGGTGGATCGGGTAAAGCTCCATTTGCCGGCGTGTCGCGCCGAATTTCAAGTCCGCGACGCTGTAGCCGAACATTTTAAACGGCCCGCACGCGTGCCAGACCTGGATGACCTTCGTTTCCGGGCGCACATGCACGGCGTTTATCATATTTGTCGCGTCGTTGATAAACACGTACTTCGCGCGCGCGATGTCGCGCAGGGCGCGGATGCTGCGGCGGTAGGTCGTCCCCATCGGCACCAGCAGCTCTTCTAAAAAAATGTACGTGCAGGTCGAAATCAAAACCGGCCTTCAGCGCGTCAAAGATAAGGGCGTAGTTATCGGACACCGTGCGCATACGCACCTCGACGAACACCACGCGCCGCTCATCCACCGGGCGCAGCTTATGAAAGTTATAGCAGGCGGGGTATAATACCTTCATCGATAAAAACTTGACGCCGGCTTTCAAAATCCGGCGAAGCCTCGAACGCACCGCCTTCAGGCATTTCCTTAATGATATCATAATACGACTCGTTCCGTGTTTCTATTATGTTAAATTTGTCCCAAAAAAGAGACATGCTCAAACTATTATATTTTACCTCCTGTAACAAGATTCTGTCAATAGACCGTTTCTTCACAGTTTTATGCGCCTCAGGAGGTGGAATTTTTAGATAATTAACAGCTTATACTTGAAATTCCGTGTTTTTATAGTATAATGATAGGACAAGCGCAAATTTTGAATTTTTTCAATTTTGCCAAAAACACCTGCCGCGCGCGGCAGAACGACGGTGGTAATAACGTGAAAAAAAGAAAACAGAGTTTCCGGCGGCAAAGCCGCAAAAAGTAAATTTTCCTATTTGATCATCGCGCTGGGCGCGGTGGCTGTGGTCGCGGTGGGGCTGCTTATCGGCTACATCGCCATGAACGCCTCCCGCACGAACCCCGACTGCTTCACCATCACAGACGGCGTGCTCACGGCCTACGAAGGGGACGACCGCACGGTCACAATCCCGGACGGCGTCGTGGTCGTCGCGGAGCGCGTGTTCATCGGGCACGAGGAGATTGAGAAGGTCGTCATGCCCGCGTCGCTGACGACGCTGAAAAACGGCGCGTTTTACGGCTGCACGGCCCTAAAAGAAATCAAATTTTCAAGCGCTTTGAACTTTATCGGCGACGCGGCGTTCGGCGAGTGCCCGGCGCTGACCGAGTTTACCCTCCCCGCCTCCGTGCAGTACATCCATTCCGAGGCGTTTTATGACTCCACAGGGCTGACCGCGTTCTCCGTGGAGAGCGGCAACCCGGAATTACGTGAGCAAAGACGGCGTGATTTACTCCGCCGACATGACAAACCTCATCGCCTACCCGGCGGGCCGCACGGACGAGAGCTTCACGGTGCCCGAGGGCGTCGAAGTGATCGCGTCCGGCGCGTTTGCCTTCAACGAGCACCTCAAGACCATCGCGCTCGGGAGCGTCCGCGAGATCGGCGAGCGCGCGTTTTTAAACTGTACGGCGCTTTCGGGCGTCAGCCTGCCCGGCACGGTTGAAACGGTCTATAAAGAGGCTTTCTCCGGCTGCGCGGCGCTGGCCACCCTCGAAATTGCCGAGGGCGTGCAGATTTTTGGTGAGAATACGTTTGCGGGCTGCACGGCGCTGGCGCGCGTCGAGTTCCCCGAGGGCATGAAGGAGATCGGCCGCGCTTGTTTCTCGGGCTGCACGGCGCTTACCTACGTCAGTTTTCCCGCCTCGATGGAGGGAATATACGAGACGGCTTTTGCGGGCTGCGAAAACCTGACGATCTACGGCTACGCAGGCTCCCCTTCCGAAGCGTTTGCGGCGGAGTACGACATCCCTTTGAAACGCTCGGCTGACGCGCCCGTTAAACTTTAATACAGAACATTCGGCGGCGCCAAAATCCTTTTTCGTCCGGAAAACCCCATGGAATCGGTACCTCTGCTGTGCGCAATACAGTCCTGCAAGGGTAAAAGGGTGCCCAAAGGATGCTAAGCGAGCAAAAAGGTTAGCCGCAGTTGTAACAGCTAATTATTTGGAAATTTATGCGCCAATAAAAGGAAAAAGACTGATGTGTTTGTTCCCTTTTGTCGGATCAGGCGAAAAAGAGAAGGAAACGTTATAATGACGAGTATGTACGAAGAAGGAATCCGGTTAATAGATGAGAAGTTTGGTAAGGGAAAGGATAATCTCATTTCTCTTGCGACCATCGCCCGGGAATTAAGTGCCGACGGAAAGCCTCGCCCGGCTGTCCGGTGTGTGGATGCCTATTATGAAGACTGCACATTTTATATTGTTACATATGGAAAATCAAACAAAATGTTACAAATAGAGCAAAATGCAGAGGTTTCAGTTGCTCTCTCCTCGGAGATGTTTACTGCTATCGGAGTAGGTAAAAACCTTGGCTGGGTACTTGACCCCAAAAATGCCGAAATAAGAAAAAAACTTCGCACAGCTTTTTGCCGGCTGGTACGATATGGCGAACAATGAAAATGACGAGAATTGCTGCATATTAGCAATTCATCTTACGAGAAGGAACCTTAAATATCAACCATTGGGAGAAATTGTATCACTTGGACTTTGTGAACAAGACCGATATGGAAAACGGAGGCGTTTTCTAAGAAGTTTTAACTCAAGCCAGGGAACTTTTAGGGTTAATAGGACGTTTTTTCTCATTAGCCGTTCTCAATAAAAAAAGTGGCACACACTTTGCGGTTTTCATTTCGCCGTGGCGAAACCGGACGGCTCATAAGCTATACAGGCAATAAACGCAGGAACACCCTGCGGAAAATGGTGAATTCCTTTTCCGCAGGGTGTTTTTCGTCGCAGCGAAAACCGCCGCCCGCCCGCGCCGTACGAAAGCTTACCTGGCGCGTCCGGCAACGCGGGTGAGACGCCTCCTTTTTGCATGTACGCAAAGCCGGCGTTTTCAAAACGGCGTTTTCCTACGCGGCAAGTGGCGCATAGCCCCTATCAACCGACGAACGCCTTTCAAAACGTCAAGACTGGACATCACAAGCCCACGGTATGCGCGCGGCCATCGCGGCATTGCAAGTTACGCCTGCGGCAGGGCTCTCGCAGGGATACTACGCGGGGAACGTCCGGCTTTATTGAGGGCACACTTTCCGCGGCACGCGACGGCCACCGGAACCGTCTGAATCACGCCCGCCGCAAGTCCACATGGGATGCACGCGGAACATGTTGACGCTACGCGCGCCGGGCAAAGGCGTTTACGTCATATCCTTCCAGTACTTGCGCTTATAACCGCTGCCCCAGGCTTCCCCGGGCTCCAGAAACCGCGCCCATTCATAGCCTAAGCGCAGCAGCAGGTGGTGGGTCTCGTTATCCGCGTCGGTGTTGCCGGGGCAGAGGATCACCCTGCCGTCCGGTTTCGTGATCCGCTCCATCTCCCGCGTTTCCCGGAGCACGTCGTCGCCCCGACATGGCCGGACATCGTGACGTCCGCGAAGTCCGCGGCAAACGGAATCGCCTCAATTACGCCGTCCACAACGAAAACGTTTGAAAACCCAAGCGACGCCGCGCGTTTTTTCAAATACCGCCGCAGGTTCCACACGGGTTCCACGCAGTAGACCGTCCCGGCCAGCGGGGCCGCGGCAAACGCCTGCTTTCCGTGCCGGAGCCGATGTCCACCACCGTCTTGCCGCGGAAGTCGGCCAGGTCCGTCAGCTCTTTTTCATCCCAGGCCACAAACGGCTGGTTCTGGTAATCGTCCGGCGTTGTGACATAGATGATCCAATCCTCAATCGACTCCATCACGTCGCCCACCAGCGCGTCCATATCATCCGGCAGCGGTTCCCCGTAGCCATTTCGGCCATGCCGTCCACCCAGGGCGACAGCTCGGGCAGTTTGTTGCGGATATACCAGGCGATATGCGGGTACGCCTTGCACAGCAGCGCAAGGTCATGCCGGGGCGGACCCTGCGCCAGCAGGTGAAAATGCAGCTCGTCCAAAAGCATAAGCGTCTCGACGGGCTGCCGTCTGATGTCTTTCTTCAATAAATAGGCATTGTTACCTCCCGATTTTCAGGAGGGTTACCGTATCGTCGCCCTCCCGTCCTGTTTCCTCGCGCCATATCTCATCTGCTTCATTTCGCTCAGTCCTTTCCGTTTCATCAGCGCGGCAGGCCGCGCCTTTCCTCATCATAACACGCGCGCGGAACTTCCGCAAGCGCGGCGGGCGCAAAAAGCGCCGCCCGGGTAAGGCGTCCAGCGACCGTTTACCGTCACAGGCTTTGGGCGGCTTAAATCCCGCGCAGCAGCGTCGGTTCCGCACTTCCCGGTAGACCGGCAAAACGACCGCCAGCGCGCCCTTCATCCCGATGCAGGACCTCTCCGGTCGAGCCCGTACAGGACGGTTCCCGGTTTTCCATACCCATCAAGCCTTCTACAGGCAACAAGCTCCGTTTTCAAAGGACGGTTCGCCGCGATCCGGTACTGTTTCGATGGGAAAGGCGCGCTCTTTTCGAGCAAAGTATCCATTTCCGCCTTGACACTCATGGCGGCGTTTGTTAGAATGATACCAAATGAGGTTCGTTTTCCCGGATGCGTCCGGCGACGACGGAGGAAAGGATCTGCAGTATGAAAAAAAGTACTTATTTTTGTTGGCGGCTGGGACGGTCACGAGCCGCAGCTCGTCTCCGCAAGATTCAAGAGGCTGCTTGAAAACGAGGGGCTGGAGGTGGACGTCCAGGAGAACCAGGAGTGCCTGGCGGATATCGAAAAGCTCCGCACGCTCGACCTCATCATCCCGCACTGGACGATGGGCACCATCGAGCGCGACTATGTAAACAATATCTGCACGGTCGTCGGCGAAGGCGTGGGCCTTGCGGGGAACCACGGCGGCATGTGCGACGCCTTCCGGCAAGCACGAACTGGCAGTTCATGACCGGCGGCCAGTGGGTCAGCCATCCGGCGGCGACGGCCAGAACTATATGGTTCATATCTGTAAGGGCTCGAGCCCCATCACGGAGGGCCTTGAGGACTTCCGGTGTGCAGCGAGCACTACTACCTCCATATCGACCCCGCGGTCGAGGTGCTTGCCACCACGCGCTTCCCGCTTGTGAACTACTACCACTGTGCGAACAAACCCGTCGATATGCCCGTCGCCTGGACAAAAATACTGGGGCCTGGGGCGCGTGTTCTACTGTTCCCTCGGCCATCACGACGACGTTTTCGACAAGTCTCCGGCGGCCGAAACCCTGATGCTGCGCGGTATGCTCTGGGCGGCCGAGGGGAAGGAATACGCCAAAGCGCACGGCCTTTCCGTCGAGCCCTACCTCAACACTGCAAAGATGTACTAATCTGAAAAAATCCCGCAGCGCACCCGCGCGGGGTTACCCAGTCCTCAAAGAGCGTTACCGATATCGTGCGGCGTCCACAGGCAACCGGCCCCGGACGCCGCAGTCCCCGTCTATCCCTTTGCAGCGCCGTCAGCTCCCGGCCGGGAATGCATTCTTACATTACTATCCACTCACGAAGGAGATCCGTATGAACAAAGCAGAATCCAGAAAAGAGCGCGCGAAATCGTCGAGCAGATGACGGTCGAGGAAATGACGACCCAGCTCCTCTACCATTCCGCGCCGATCGAGCGGCTGGGCATCCCCGCTTACAACTGGTGGAGCGAGGCGCTCCACGGCGTCGCGCGCGCCGGTATGGCGACCGTGTTCCCGCAGTCCATCGGCCTCGCCGCCGCGTTTGACAAGGAAATGCTCCATGAAATCGGCGCGACTGTCGCCGAGGAGGGGGCGCGCGAAGTACAACGCCTGGTCGAAAAACGGCGACCGCGACATCTATAAGGGGCTTGCGTTCTGGTCCCCGAACGTGAACATCTTCCGCGACCCGCGCTGGGGACGCGGCCAGGAGACCTACGGCGAGGACCCGTATCTGACCTCCCAGCTCGGCCTCCAGTTTGTCGAAGGCGTGCAGGAGCGCGACGAAAACGGCTACTATAAGGCCGCCGCCTGCGCCAAGCACTACGCCGTCCACTCCGGCCCGGAGGCAGTCCGTCACGAGTTCGACGCCGTCGTCTCAAGCAGGACCTCTACGAGACGTATCTGCCCGCCTTTGAGTGCCTGGCGAAAGCAGGCGTTTTGGGCTTCATGGGCGCTTATAACCGCGTCTACGGCTATCCGGCCGCCGGTTCAAGCTGCTGATCCAGGATATCCTGCGCGGCGACTGGGGCTGGGACGGGTACTTCACGTCCGACTGCTGGGCGATCAACGACTTCCATCTCCACCACCACGTCACCGACACCGCCGCCGAGAGCGCCGCGATGGCTCTCAACACCGGCTGCGACTTAAACTGCGGCAACGCCTATTTGCACCTCATGACCGCCTATCACGACGGCCTCATCACCCGCGAAACGCTGGCCGAGTCCGTCACGCGCCTGCTCGCAATCCGTATTGAAATGGGCCTCTTCGACGGTACGCCGTGGGACAAGATCCCCTTCGACGCGGTAGACTGCCCAAAGCACCGCGCGCTGAACCTCTCCGCCGCGGAAAAGACCATGGTGCTTTTTAAAGAACAACGGCCTGCTCCCGCTCGACCCCGCGAAGGTCAAGACGATCGCGGTCGTCGGCCCGAACGCCGACTCCATCCTCGCGCTCGAGGGCAACTATAACGGCAAGGCCGCCGAGTACGTCACGATCCTCGAGGGCATCCGCGAGTCCTTCCCGGACGCGCGCATCTTTGTCTCCGAGGGCTGCCACCTCTACCGCGAAAAAGGTCGAACATCTGGCCGAGGCGGACGACCGCCTTGTCGAGGCGAAGGTCATGGCGGAGCTTGCGGACGTCACGTTCGTCGTGGTCGGCCTCAACTGCTTCCTCGAGGGCGAGGAGGGCGACGCCTCAATTCCGCTGCCGGCGGCGACAAGAGGAGCCTGCTCCTGCCGGACCCCCAGCGCAAGCTGATTGACACCGTGTTGGCCGTCGGCAAGCCCACCGTCGTGGCCTGCATGACCGGTTCCGCCATGGATCTGAGGCCGCCAACGAAAAGGCCGACGCCATCATCCACTGCTGGTACCCCGGCGCGCTCGGCGGGCGCGCGTTTGGCCGCCTTGTCACGGGCCAGGCAAACTTCTCCGCAAAGCTCCCCGTCACCTTCTACCGCGACGACAACAAGCTCCCGGATTTCTGCGATTACAGCATGGAGAACCGCACTTATAAGTTCTTCCGCGAGGACCCGCTCTATCCCTTCGGCTTCGGCCTCTCCTATGCGAAGTTCGAGTTCTCCGGCCTCACGCTCGACCGTGCTTCCGTGAAGTCCGGCGAGACTGTGAAGGCCACCGTTACGGTGCGCAACATAGGCGACCGTGCGGGCGACGAGGTGGCCGAGTTCTATATCCGCGACCTCGAGGCGTCCACCCGCGTGCCGCGCCACAAGCTGTGTGCGTTTGAGCGCGTGTCGCTCGCTCCCGGCGAGAGCGCGACGGTCACCGTCGATATCACGCCCGACGCCATGTCCCTGATCGACGAGGAGGGCGCCAAGGTCATCGAGCCGGGCAAGTTTATGGTCTCGGCCGGCGCGACCCAGCCCGACGCCTTCAGCGAGAAGCTCTACGGCGCCGCGTGCGTCTGTGCGGAGTTCTCCGTCGAAGGATAAAGAAACAACTGGTCATTGCCGGTATACTGGAACCCGCCGGCGCTGTTGAGCGTCCGGCGGGTTTTTTTTATTTGAAGCGGGGCTCGTTTTGGCCTTAGCATCCCGGGGAACGCCTGTAGAACAAAAAACGCGGAAAAGAACCGTCCCGCGCGCGGTTTTCAGGCCGCACAAACGCGCGTCTATCCGGACGCACCGGCTCCCCGCAGGGGCCGGGAATGTAAGGTTGCTCATCGTTTGCCTTTATTTCCAGCCGCCTGTTCTACGTCCGGCAGATATGCCGGGCGTTTTTTTCGTCCGCCGCCGCCGGATTTTACACGCTTTTGACAGGCGGCGGCAGTGATACGGCGCTTGTATCCCTAAAGGCGGGAAGCTTCACCGAACCTTAACGCGGGCGTGATGGATGATTTTACGGACGACTGGTAAACTAAAACCGTCCACAAACGCAAAAAAACAGATGGAGGAATCAATATGCTGAAAAAAACTCTCCGCATTTTTACTCTCCGCCGCACTTCTGACCGGACTTTTCGCCGGGTGCAGCGCAGCGCCCCGCGCGGACGATCAGGGCGGCATCCCCGTGACCGCGCCGGACACCACGCCGCTTGGCTCCGAAAACACCGGCGCGCCGTCCGCCGGCGGGACGTCCGGCAAGCAGGACGGCGAAAGCAAGCTCAAATACGTCTTTATGTTCATCGGCGACGGCATGAGCTATCCGCAGTTCAGGCCGCGAGCGATTACTTAGGCGCTTTGGCCGACGACACCGACGACGGCATCCTCGACGGCAACGTAAACCTCTCGTTCATGGACTTCCCGGTGGCGGGCTCGGCGGTTACCTTACGACTCCTCGTCCTTCTGCCCGGACTCCGCGTCTACCGCGACCTCGCTTGCCACCGGGCACAAGACCTACTCCGGCACCATCAATATGGACGAGACCTTCACCACGTCCTATGAAACCATTGCCGAACAGCTCAAAGCGCAGAAGGACTTTAAGATCGGCGTAATTTCGAGCGTCAACTTAAACCACGCCACACCGGCCGCGTACTACGCACATCAGGCCAGCCGCGGCAACTACTATGAAATCGGCCTGGAGCTGATCGACTCCGGCTTCGACTACTTTGCAGGCGGTGGGCTTTTGCAGCCCGACGGCAAGGAAGGCGATCAATTAAACCTCTATGACCTGGCGGAGACGGCCGGTTACACCGTCGCCATGACGCAGGAGGAAGCAAAAGCCGTCAAAAACGGCGGGCAGGCCATCCTCATCGCGGAAACGCTGGCCGACTCCGACGCGTTCTCCTACGAAAACGACCGTGCGCAGGATGAATGGGCGCTGGCCGATTACGTGAAAAAGGCATCGAGGTCCTGGACAACGACACCGGCTTCTTCATGATGGTCGAAGGTGGAAAGATCGACTGGGCCTGCCACGCCAACGACGCCGGCTCCACCATTGCCGACACCATCGCCCTCTCCGACGCGGTCGCGGAGGCCGTCGCGTTCTATAACGAGCACCCGGACGAGACGCTCATCCTCGTCACCGGCGACCACGAAAACGGCGGCCTCACCATAGGCTATGCGGGCACCGACTACGATACCTATCTGACGAACCTCGCAAACCAGAAAATTTCCTATGCGAAGTACGACAGCGACTACGTCGCGGGCTATCAGGAAAACGGCACCCCGTTTGAGGACGTTTTGAAGGACGTTGAAACGCTCTTCGGCCTGAAGGTCGAGGGGACGCGGACGACAAGCCTCGTCCTGACTGCGTATGAGCTTGAAAAGCTCCGCGCCGCCTACGACGCGACCATGGACGCAGAACGTACCGTCAGCGCGGAGAACCAGGAGGAATACGTCCTCTACGGCACCTACGAGCCGCTCTCCGTCACAATCACGCACATTCTAAACAACAAATCCGGCATATCCTTCTCCTCATACGCGCACACCGGCCTGCCGGTCGCGGTGTTCGCGCAGGGCGTGGGGCAGGACGGCTTCGCGGGCTTCTACGACAACACCGACGTGTATCACAAGCTCGCCGGCCTGCTTGACATTGCCTAAGCGGATCCCGGAAGAAAGCGTCGCAACCAGCGTGGGCACGGCATGACCCGTGCCCACGTTCCATTTAAACGCAGGAGGGTGCTATGAACCGTTTAAAAGCCTATGTTGCCCCCGCGCATCCGGTATCTCGCGCCGCTGGCCGTCTGCGCGCTGCTCATCGCCGTGCTGCTCGCCCTCCCGACGGGGTATGAGGGGCGCGCAGACCTACCGCGGCGCAGACCGTGTCCCGGCGCGTGTGCTCGAGACGGACGACCGCGCGATCGTCGATACCGGGCTCGTGCGTTCCGGCGAGCAGATGTGCGCCGTGGCGCGAGGGCGGGCGTTTCCGCGGCCGGACTGTGGAGGCCGTCAACATGCTGACCGGGTCGCTCGAACAGGACAAGCTGTTTGCGCCCGGCGACCGCGCGCTGGTGCTGGTCAGCTACAGCGGCAACAGATTCTCACCGTCACAATGGTGGACCATTACCGCATCATGGGCGAGCTTCTCCTCGCCGGGGCGTTTCTTCTCTTTTTGATCCTGTTCGCCGGAAAAACCGGCCTGCGCGCCATCTTTTTCGTTCGTGCTGACTGTGCTGATGATCTGGAAGGCGCTCGTGCCGCTCTATCTCGCGGGCGCGCAGCCGGTCGTTACCGGGCTTGCCGTCAGCGCGGTGCTGACCGTGCTCATCATCACGCTGGTTTATGGGTTTGAGCGGCGCGCGGCGGGCGGTGTCCGGCGCGCTGCTGGGCCTCCTCGTCACCTGCGTGCTGGGCGTCCTGTTTACGGGCCTTTTCCAGATTCACGGCGCGGTGATGTCCTATTCCGAGAGCCTTTTATACAGCGGCTACCAGTCGCTTGATCTGACGCAGATCTTTATGGCGTCCATCTTCATCGGCTCCTCCGGGGCCGTGATGGACCTCGCTGTGGACATCACCTCGGCGGTTCACGAGGTGGTGCAGAAAAAGCCGGACATTACGGCGCGCGGGCGATCCGTTCCGGCATGAACGTGGGCCGCGCCGCCATGGGCACCATGACCACCACGCTCCTGCTCGCCTATTCCGGCGGGTATATCGCGCTTTGATGAATTCATGGCGCAGGGCACGCCGCTTGTCAACATTTTTAACTATAAGTACGTCTCCGCTGAGATCATCGACACGGTTGTAGGCTCCTTCGGGCTTGTCACCGTCGCGCCGTTTACGGCGCTAAGTGCGGGCTGGCTTTTAACGCGGCGAAAAAAGACGCCGCGCGATGGAGATAAGGCCGCGGGTGCGGCGGCTACGCCTGCGCCGCGTCCATGACATCGCAGTCCGTGCCGGTGTGTCCTAGTCGTGGGTGTGATAGCGTTCTGTACGCAATAAGGCGCTGCGACGATAACGCGGAAGCCGGAGGCATGTACGCCCCGTCCTGTTGCGTGCGATATCCTGCGGACGACAGCGGCGATGGGACGATCTGGTCTTCCGACGCGCCGCACACCGGTTTGGCCAAACGTCCGGCGTCACCCGTAGCAGTAACAGTTTTGCGCGCGGCGGTTTGACCCCGCCGCTTTATGCACACGGAACCGGGCTTGCAGTTTTCCTTCCGTTTCAAGGCGCACAGAGCTTTCATACCGGGGCACGCCCATCCCTGTCTGGCGCCTTAGCGCACTTTCAGAAGGTCTTTTCACAGGCCAAATGGCTTTCAGAAACAAAAAACACCGCGCTGACGCGGTGTTTTTTTATGCTACGTTCATTTCAAACACAATGCCAGGCTCACACGCCCGTGCGGAACAGGAGCGCGAGCAGGCACATCACGGCGATGGGGATCACCGTTCCGCCCGCGAGCTGGGACACCGTATGGCGTTTCATCTTGAGGCTCGCCCACCACGTCAGCGCCAGCGCGACGATCCCCGGAATGAGCGCGGGCACATGGAAGTGCAGCAGCAGCGCGCGGGGCCGGCAACGCCGCAGGCGTGGGCGCTGGCCTTTAAGTGGAAGCACTTATTAAAGAGCACGATCAGCCCGCCCGAGAGCAGATACTCCAGGTAAATGATCCACATGGCCTGCGGCGCATGGAGGAACAAATTCACAAGGCAGCCCAGCACATAACCGGACACGGCAAACACCATGGCAAGACTCCGCTGCCCTTCGCGGCCGCGGTCGCGGAAACCGGGGACAAGGGGCTGCATGGGATACGCCAGGATGGGCAGCGCCGTAAGGAACACCAGCGCGCAGACGAAGTCCGCCGTCCGGCCGTACACCTCCGGCGCGGCGAAAAAGAGCGTGACAAGCAGGACGCATGCCATGACGGGCGCCAGCGTCAGAATTCGTACGATTTTTGCGGTTTTTTCCATAGAAAACCTCGAATTATATTATTTCAGCGTTCCGTGCGAGCACCAGTTTGGGTACTCCGAGAACGTCAGGTACACGTCGTCCGCCGGGATACCGGCCTCGCGCTCGAGCATCTCGCAGACCGCGCCCGCGAACTCGCTCTTCGCCGCAAACGGCGCTGCGGTATAGAGCGCAACGCTCAGGTACGCGCACACGCGGCGTTCGCCCGCGAAGTACATGTCGTGGCCGTCCATAATGTCGATCATCAGGACGGACTCCGTTTTGCCGGGGATCGTGGAAATGAGGAAGCCCAGCTCGCGGCGGATCGCGTCGCGCTCCACGCCGGTCAGTTCTTTGGACGTTGTAACGGAAATGTATGGCATTGTAGTCTCTCCTTAACTGTGTTTTTCGACGAAACGGTCGATGAAGTCGATGCGTTCGGGGTCGCGCGTGGGGCGCGCCACGATCTCGCCGCCTTTTAAGTACATATGGCAGTCGCCCGCGCGGTCGTAAGCGGGCCAGTCCGGGAGGCCCGGACGGTTCGGGTCGCCCTTTTTCGCAAACTCCGCCCAGTAGGAACATATCGTATGCGCAAGCTCATAGGCGTCGTGGTCGAGCTTCGGCTCCCCATCTCGGGACCCAGGTTACAGCGGCCGACGCACTGGAGGTTATCGAACACATAGTAAAGTTCCGCCGAGTGCGTCACGCCGAGGTACGTGCCGTCGGCCTTTTTCCATCGGCTGCGCGAAGAAATACTGGTAGACGGGCGCGGGATGCACGCGCTCCATCGCGCGCGCCACGCGCCGGAGGTTTGCAAACCCCGCGTCGCGTCCGGCCTCCAGAAGGGACCGGTCGAGCGAGGCCTCGTCCGTCGGGTAAAGCGCCGCGAAGGCGTCGTAGTCCGCGCCAAGCTGCTCCCGCAGAGCGGCGAGCTTCTCCGCATAACTGCCGCGCGCCATGATAAACATCCCCTCCTCAGTGTTGCAGCCGAAGAGTACCGGCACGCGCGCGATCTGGCCGGTCGTAAACGCCTCATAGGGCGCCATGGGCAGGACGTATCCGTCCACGCAGGGCTGGAAGGGCATCCGCGCCTCGCCGACCTGCAAACGGATGAGCGTATCGGCGTCCACGGCGCGCAGTTGCGCGATGGACCGGCAGCCGGCGGCCCCGGCAAACGTCCGGCCAAACGCCTCGCAGTCCGCAAGACTGCCGCCGCGTCCCTTCGAGGGTCCGCCGCTTTCAATGATGCCCCCGCGAGCAGTCCCGCGGTCAGCGGCGAGGTCAGGAGCGAGCAGACGGACATGCCGCCGGCCGACTGTCCCGCCACGGTGATGCGTCCGGGGTCGCCGCCGAAGGCCGCGATGTTCTCGCGCACCCAGGTCAGCGCCGCGATCTGGTCGAGCAGGCCGTAGTTGCCGGATACGCCGCGTTCGTTTTCCGCAGAGAGCTCCGGGTGCGCCAAAAAGCCCAAAACGCCCAGGCGGTAGTTGATCGTCACCTCGATCACGCCGCGCGAGGCCATCGGCCCGCCGAGATAGAGGCTGTCGTGCCGAGGCCGCCCAAAAACGCGCCGCCGTGGATCCACAGGAGTACGGGCAGGCGCTCGCCGGCGGACTGCGCGGGCGTCCAGATATTCAAGTAGAGGCAGTCCTCGCTCTGTTCGTTCTTTTGGAGCGCCTCATAGGCGCACTGGCCGGGCAGCTGCGGCGGGATCTTGCCGTACGTGTCGCACACGCGCACGCCGTCCCACGGCCCGGTTTCTCCGGCGCGCGCCAGCGCGCCCACCGGCGGCTTCGCGTACGGCACGCCGCAGAAGGCGGTGATCCCGTTTTCCGTCACGCCCTGCATGGCGCCGTATTTTGTCCTCACAATACCGATTCCACGATTCATAAATGCCCTCCTGCCGTCCTCACGGGACGTTTTTCTATGATAAGCCGATTATAACACAGGAACCCGGCCCGGTAAAGGTGAAAAAAGGGTACTCTTCCAAAACTTTCGCCGTATGCACTTTCTTTTTTAGGCAAAACCGTGTATAATAAACGGGGAAGAAGTGACGGCGCCGCTATAAAACGGCGTTTTTGATAACCCGGCCGGCCGCACGCCGTCCGGGCCGCGAGAAAATGGAGGTTTTATGAACTATCAAATGTACTGCGAAAGCGCGGACTATCTGCGCGGACGTTTGGGGGCTTCCAACCGGAAGTGCTGCTCATTTTAGGCTCCGGCCTGGGCTTTTGGCCGACACCGTGCCGGACGCGATCACGATACCCTACGGCGACGTGCCGCACATGCGGCAGTCCACCGCCATCGGACACGCGGGGCGCTTCGTCGCCGGGACGCTCGCGGACGGCGCGTGCTCATGATGCAGGGGCAGGCTGCACGTCTACGAGGGCTACCGCCGCGGGAGGCGGCATATCCCGTGCGCGTGGCGCGGCTTTTGGGCTGCCGCCGCATGATCGTCACGAACGCCGCCGGCGGCGTCAACACGAGCTTCCACGTCGGCGACCTCATGGTCATCACGGACTTTATCCGGCTGGCCGGGCCGAACGCGCTCATAGGGCCGAACATCGATGAATTCGGCCCGCGTTTCCCGGACATGTCACATGTGTTCGACCGGGACTACATCGCCGCGCTGCACGAGGCCGCGCGCGAAACCGGCGAGCCGCTGCGTTCGGGCGTTTACTACTATACGACCGGCCAGCAGTACGAGACGCCCGCCGAGATCCGCGCCATGCGCACCCTCGGCGCGGACGCCGTGGGCATGAGCACCGTGCACGAGGCGATCACCGCCGCGCACGCCGGGATGCGGACGCTCGGCATCTCGCTCATCACAAACATGGCCGCGGGCGTTTTGGACAAGCCGCTCTCCGGCGACGAGGTCATCGCGGAAGGTGAGCGCGCGAAGGGGCGTTTCTCGCGCCTCGTGCTTACGTTTTTGGAAAAGATGGATTGATGCTCAGTAAAAAAAGCCCGTCTGTTGACGGGCCCCTTTTTATTTTTTTGAAATACATTCATACAGATAAGGCTGCGAGAATTCCTGCCCGGACGCCTGTTCTTCGCCCTTTCGATAGTATGGACATAAAAATCCCGTTCGAAAAAAACGGACAAGCCTCTCCTTTTGAAAGGAAACACCCACTTGAGGTTCCTTGTAAAATTCATAGTCATCCACGTCATCTCCGCCGCCTTCACCCCAAGCAAAACACATAAGCAGGAAAGTCCCTCCCGGCTTCAAAACGGTACGCACCAGTTCTCGGTATTCGAGTCTCCTGTGCGGGGCCAGATGGTGAAAAAAGGCCGCTGTCATAGACCAGATCATACTTTCCCGACGGAAAGTGCTGTTTGAAAAATATCACACGCGGAAAAACTAACGGTTACTTCTTTTCTTGCCGCAAACGACCGTGCATTTTCAATGGCGTTTGCAGCCAGATCGTACCCTTCAACAAAAACGCCGTGCTGCGCAAGGTAAATTGCGTTTCTCCCTCTCCGCAGCCAAATTCAACCGCACTTTGCACGGCGTGCTTCCTCAAAAAATTGAACCAGAAAGCGATCCGGCACCTGATTGTATATCAAAAACGGTGCGGGCATATCCCGCTTATCATAAAATTCTTCCCAGCTGACGCCTCCTGTAAATGTATCCAGCATCGTATAAAGGTCTGCCGAAGTATTGATTTCTCTATTTAACATAAACGCTCTCCAATCATCAGCAAATGCTGTGCCTCTTACCGTCCTGTCTCTTTCGCGAGCGTCCGGTAACGCGCCGCGACTTCGTCCGTCAAAAGCGCGGCGTCCACGCGCCAGCGCCAGTTGCCCTCCGGCGTGCCGGGCACGTTCAGACGCGCCTCGTCGCCTAACGACAGCATATCCTGAAGCTGTACGACCGCCCAGGGTGCTGCGCTCTCCCCAAAAGCGCCCGGATGATCGCATCCGGCGCGGCAGCCGCGTCCTCCGCCGGGAACGTAGACGCGCACCAGCCGGCAAGCGTCTGGTTATCGTGCGTTCCGGTATAGAAAATGCGGTTGCGGCACGCTGCCGGTGTCATAGCCCGCATCCGTCCGACGAGAACTGCCAGACGTTCATGCCCGGGAAACCCGTAAGCTTTAAGAGGTTATAAACCCCCGCGTCCAGCGCGCCGAGATCCTCCGCGATGATGCCGATGCCGCCCAGCTCGCGCCGCACGGCGTCGAAGAAGCGCAGGCCCTCGCCGGCTGCCACTGCCCCGCGCGCGCCGGTTTGCCCGCCGGGATGGCATAATACGCCGCAAAGCTGCGGAAGTGATCGAGGCGCACGTAATCATAGCGCGCGCGGCAGGTGCACAGGCGTTCGATCCACCAGCGGTAACCGTCCCGACGCAGCGCGGCCCAGTCGTAAAGGGGATTGCCCCAGTCCTGGCCGTCCGGCGTGAAGTAGTCGGGCGGCACGCCCGCGCGGGCGCGCAGACGCCCATGCGCGTCGAGCAGGAACATATCCCGGTGCGCCCAAGTGTCCGCGCTGTCCGGCGCGACGTAAATGGGCAAGTCGCCGACGATGGCGACGCCGTGTGCGCGCGCATAGGCGCGCAGCGCGTCCCACTGCGCGAAGAAGCGGTACTGCTCCGTCTTGACCGCCCGGACGCGCCGGGAGAGTGCCCTGCGGTACTTTTCAAGATCCGTGCGGTCGCGCGCGTCCGCGGGCCACTCCTGCCACGGCGCGCCGCCGAACTTCTCCTTGAGCGCCGTGTAGAGCGCATAGTCGTCGAGCCAGTAGCGGTTTTCGGCGCAGAACGCGTCGTACCCCGCCATGTCAACCAGCTCCGTTTCGTCTATGAAATCCGGGTTCCCTGCAAAGACGGCGGGGCTTAAATACGGCGATCCGCCCAGACCCGTGGGGTTTAGGGGCAGAATTTGCCAGAGCTTCATCCCGGCCTTCTGCAAAAAGTCCACGAAGGCCCGCGCGCCCTGCCCCAGCGTCCCCCAACGACCCCGCGATGGCAGGGAACTGACATGGCAGATCACGCCCGCCGCGCGCGGCAGCGGCGTCCGCGGCGGTTTTTCCGCGCGCACGAGCACCATCGCCGCCTGACAGGGCGGGAGGGTCAGCGAGAGCTTACCGTCCGCAAGCTCTAGTTCGCGCGAGGAAAGCAGTTCCAGCGCGTACACGGCGCCCGGCACGTCCAACGTGACCGGCGCTTCCGCGTCCGAGCTGCGGTTTGCCAGCACCAGCACGCGCTCCCGCTCGTTTTCGCGCCAGAAACCGTACACGTTTCCGGACAGCGCAAACGGACGGTATGCGCCGTTTTTCAGCACCTCGTGTTCGCGGTAAACGAGTCCCAGCGCCCGGTAATGCGCGAGCAGGTCCTCGTCCTCCCGTCCCCAGGGATAGGTACCGCGGTTATAGGGGTCCGGATACCCCTGCAAGCCCGCCTCGTCGCCGTAATAGACGCACGGCACGCCGGGCGCGGCATATTGCAGGACGGAGAGCAGCTTCAGTCGCCGCACGGCGAGCCGGTACGCCGCGTCCGGCAGGCGGTAGTGCTCACGCTGGACGTCGGGAAGGTCCTCCGGCGCGCCGCCGAGCACGGTCAGGACACGCGCGCGGTCGTGGCCGCCGATTAAGTTAAACGCGCCGTAGAAATTCTCCGGCGGGTAGTTTTCCATGAGAGAGGTCATGCGGCGGCAGAGCACCCCGGCGCTGCACCTTCCAAGCACGAAATCGAGCATCATCTCGCGGAAAGGATAGTTCATCGCGGCGTCCAGCTCGTCGCCCAGGAGGTAACGGCGGCGCGCGCCGTAGCTCTCCTTGCGGCTCGCGTCCTCCCAGACCTCGCCAATCAGGACGCCCTCCTGGTTTTCCGCCTTCACGGCGCGGCGAACCTCCGCGATGAAGCGGTCGGGCAGTTCGTCCGCCACGTCGAGACGCCAGCCCGCGGCGCCTTCCGCCATCCAGTGGCGCACGACGCCGTCCGCGCCGCAGATAAAGTCCTTGTAAGAGGGCTCCAGCTCCTCCACGTTCGGCAGATCCGTCACCCCCACCAGCACTCGTACCCCGGCTCGCGCTCCGGCGTAAACCGGTACCATTTGCGGTAGGGGGGGAGTCCTCGCAGGCATATGCGCCGTGGCCGCCGTAGTTCCCGTACTTATCAAAATACACGCTGTCCGCGCCCGTGTGGCTGAATACGCCGTCGAGGATCACGGAAATACCCTGCTCCCGCGCGTCCCGGCAGAGCGCGCGGAAAACCGCGGCGTCGCCCAGCATGGGATCAATCGCGCGGTAATCCGCCGTGTCGTAACGGTGGTTTGAGGCCGCGCGGAAGATCGGATTCAAGTAAAGCGCCGTGACGCCCAGCGAACGCAGGTAAGGCAGCTTTTCGCGCACGCCCTCGGAAGATCTGATACATCACGCCGGTGCGAAACCACGCCGGGGTCGTGAATCCGGCGCGATAGACCGTCAGGCGCCAGCCGTCACCCGGTGCGTCGCACAGCCGGGCGTGCCGGCCGTCCGGCGCGGCGCACAGCCAGCGGATGCCGCCGTCGTTGCACGCGAGCCGGAAGCGGTAGCGCAGCGCCTGCGGCGCGGCGGGCATGGTCACGGCCGCTTCAAAGCCGGCGGCCGTCTGCGTCATGGCGACGGTGTCGCTGTACGCATCGCCGTAGAGCTCCACGGCGGCGTCGAACACGAGCGCCTCCGTGTCCGCGAAAGCGAGGCGCACGGCCGCACCGGTCTCGAGCGCGCCGATCGGGCTGCGGAAGGCCTCGTCGGCCGCGTCGTGCTTCGGCGTGGTGTCCTCCGGCAGCAGGAGCAGATACAGGTGCGCGTAGTCCTCGGCCGAGCGCGTGAAGCTGAAGTCCTGCGACATGGCCTGCCGCTGTACGCGGCAGTAGGCGTCATGATCGTCGTGATAGAGCGCGAGCGCGCGGCGGATCGTGTCCGCCAGCTCGTAGGCGTTGAAGTTGGCAAACGAGAAGCCGGTGCCCTCGCCGGTGAACCGGTTATACGGCTGCACGCTGTCGCGCAGGCCGCCGGTCTCGCGCACGATCGGCAGCGTGCCGTAACGCATGGCGATCATCTGCGACAGGCCGCATGGCTCGAAGCTCGACGGCATGAGCAGAAAATCGCTGCCCGCGTACACGCGGTGCGACAGCGCCTCGTCGTAGCCGATGTAGGCGCACAGGCGGCCCTTGTGCCGCCACTCGGGCGTCCTCATATTCGGCGTTGCCCGTGCCGAGAAGCACGAACGCCATGTCCTCGCTGTCCATGAGCTCGTCGAGCACGCACTGCACCAGGTCGAAGCCCTTCTGCTCCGTCAGTCGGCTGACGACGGTGAACATGGGATGTCCGCGTCCACCGTAAGCCCCAGCTCGGCCTGTAATCGTTCCTTGTTTTGGCGCTTCACGTCGAGCGAGTCCGGTCGAAGGGACGTCCACGGCCTTGTCCGTCATGGGGTCGTATTTTCGATAGTCGATGCCGTTTAGGATGCCCGAGAGCTACATCCCGGCGCGCGGAAAAAGCCAGTCCATGTCCCTCGCCGTAGTACGGCGTGCAGATCTCGTCGGCGTAGGTGGGGCTCACGGTCGTCAGACGGTCGCTGTACCGCACCGCGCCCTGCATGTAGTTCACCGCGTCGCCGTACATGAGCTCCCGCGTAATAGCGCGTCGTGCAGGCCCAGCACGTCGCCCAGCATGGAGCGGAACACGCCCTGGAATTTCAGGTTGTGGATGGTGAACACCGTTTTCATCCGGTCGAGCCCGGGATACCGAGGTACTGCTCGCGCAGGTAAACGGGCGTCAGGGCTGTGTGCCAGTCGTTGCAGTGGATGATGTCCGGCACGAAATCCGGCATACGCAGGATGCTCTCAAGCACCGCCTTGGCAAAAAACGCAATGCGCTCGCCGTCGTCGTACTCGCCGTAGACCGCATCGCGCTTAAAATAGTACTCATTATCGAGGAAATAGTATGTGACGCCCTTGTGCCGCAGGGTCAGGAGCCCGCAGTACTGCCGCCGCCAGGAGAGCTGCACGTCAAAGCACGCGACAGGCTCCATTTTCGCGCGGTACTTCTCCGGGATCACGCTGAGCTTCGGCAGGATCACGCGGATATCGTAGCCCGCGCCCGCAATATACGCGGGCAGGCTGCCCGCCACGTCTCCCAGGCCGCCGGTTTTCATAAAGGGCTCCGCCTCAAAGGAGGCAAACAGGATGTTAATCGGCTTTTTCGCTTCGTTTTCATAGCACTCTCTTTCAACAGGCGGCATTACAGCTCCTGATTTTTCCCGATGATAAACGGGTGATCCATCCCGCCCTCGATCCGCGTACCGCGGCCGAGCGTGACGTACTTGTCGCAGATCATGTTCGCGGCGTAAGCGTCCTCGCAGATGATGCCGTGCTGCATGATGATGCAGTTTTTACCACAGCGCCGCGTTTGATATGCGAGCTGCGGAAAATGATGCTGTTCTCGACCTCGCCCTCGATGATACAGCCGGCCGAGATGAGCGAGTTTTTCACGCGCGACGCGGGACGGTACAGCACCGGCGCCTCGTCCTGGACCTTCGTAAAGATCTTGCGGTCGGATTCAAAAAGCTCCGTGCGGATTTCGCGGTTTAAAAGGTCCATATTGACGCGCATATAGTCGTTCACGGTATCAACCGCGCCGACGTAGCCCTGAAACTCATAGGCGTCCACGCCGATATCGTTTGCTGTCCATCACGATCTCCATGATGTCCATGTAGGAGAGCGCATCGAACCAGTCGATGAAGCTCAAGAGGAACTCGCGGTCGATGACGAAGCAGTCGAGGAAATAATTCGCCTCGCCCTCCGCGTGATAACGGATGCCCGCGACCTTGCTGTCCTCATCCACGTTCAGGAATAAGCCCTCGCAGTCCTCGCCGCGCGCGACTTTTTTATAGGCGAGCGTGATGGGATAGGCGTTGCGCTCGTGCTGCTCGATGAGCGGCCGGAAATCCATATTGAACACCTTGTTGCTGCCGCAGAAGAGCACGTAATCGGCGGTGTCGCGGTCGATGTAGCGGCGGTTCTGGATGATATCGCGGTGCAGGAACTTGCTCGCGGACGAGCGGACGCCGTAAACGGAGCCAGGCAGGATGAACATGCCGCCCACCTTGCGCCCGAGCGACCAGGCCTTGCCCACGCCGACGTGGTCCATCAGCGAGCGGTAGTTATACGGCGTGATGAGGCCGACCGTCGAGATGCCGGAATTGATCATATTGGAAAGCGGGAAGTCGATCAGGCGGTAGCGTCCGCCGTAGGGCAGGGACGCGAGCGTTCGCTTCGCCGCGAGCGTGCCGAACTTGTCGTTTGTATAGTTGGCCGAGATCAGGCCGATTGTCGTTTTCATAGGTTCACCTCTTCCGTTTTACATAACGGCGTACTTGCTGTTTTCGCCGATCACGCTGATCTCCCCCGCCCGCGTTTCCGATCTCGCTGTCCTCCGCGATGCGGACGCCCTCGTTTACGATGGTACGGACGATACGGCTGCCGCGCCCGATGCGCGTGTGCGGCAGGAGGATGGAGTCGCGCACCTCGGCGCCCTCCTCAATGACGACGCCGGAGCCCAAGATCGAGCCCGTGACCTCGCCCTCAACGACGCAGCCGTTACAGATGAGGCTGCCCGCCACCACGGCGTTTTCCCCGACAAAGTGCGGCGGGTAGATGTTGGAGTTTGAGAAAATGCGCATCTCGTTTTCAAAGATGTTGAACTCCGTTTTTTGCGCATCAGGTCCATCTGCGCCTCGTAATAGCTCTCGATGGTGCCGACGTCCTTCCAGTACCCGCTGAATCGGTAGGCATAGAGCTTCATGTCGGCCGCAAGCAGGCGCGGAATGATGTTCTTGCCAAAATCCTTTTCGGAGTTCGGGTCCATGTGATCCTCGAGCAGGGGGCGCGGCGCAGCACGGGCCAGGAGAATATGTAAATCCCCATCGAAGCGAGGTTGCTGTCCGGTTCCGCCGGTTTTCCGAGAATTTCACGATGCGGCCTTCCCCGTCCACCGTCATGATACCGAAGCGGCCGGCCTCCTCCCACGGGACCTCGATAACGGATACCGTGAGATCGGCGCCCTTCGCCTTATGCGCGGCGAGCATCAGGTTATAGTTCATCTTGTAAAGATGGTCGCCTGAAAGGATGAGGACGTATTCGGGGTTATAGGAGTCAATGAAGTCGATATTGTGGTAGATCGCGTCGGCGGTGCCGGCGTACCACTGGCCGCCGGTCTCCGTGGCGTAAGGCGGCAGGACATGGACGCCGCCGTCGGACGAGTCGAGGTCCCAGGCCTCCCGGTGCCGAGATAGTGGCTCAAAACGAGCGGCCGGTACTGGATCAGTACGCCGACGGTGTCAATGCCGGAATTGACGCAGTTTGAGAGGCTGAAGTCGATAATCCTGTATTTGCCTCCGAAGGAGACCGCGGGTTTGGCGTTGTTCCTCGTTAAAACACCAAGTCGGCTGCCCTGCCCGCCGGCCAGCAGCATAGCGATACACTTTTTTTCTGCATATGCTCAAAACCCACCTTCCACTTTAGTATGACAGTCTTTTGAAAACGTTAACGTTTATCATAGCGGGTATGCCAGATTTCCTCGGCGTACTCGCGTATGGTCCGGTCGCTGGAGAAAACGCGGATTTTGCAATATTCGTTAAGGACATGCCGCCCCAACGCGCCGTGTCACGATAGCTTTCGTCAAGGCTGTGCCAGGCCTTCCTGTAGGCATCGAAATCGCGCAGGACGAAATACTGTCGTTATGCTGCAAAAGCGCGTCGTAAATGCCCCAGAAGTCGCAGCCGCTCTTTTGGAAGAAGCCGTTGATGAGCTGGTTCGTGATCGTTTCAAGACGCGGGTCCTTCCGGCACTCCTCCGCGGCGCTGTAGCCGCCGCCCAGGTAATACGCCATCGTCCTCGTCTGCGGTCAGGCCGAAAAATCGTGATGTTGCCGTCGCCCACAAGGTTCCGGATCTCGACGTTCGCACCGTCGAGCGTGCCGATCGTGACGGCGCCGTTCATCATGAGCTTCATGTTGCCGGTGCCGCTGGCCTCCTTGCCGGCGGTCGAGATCTGCTCGCTGATATCGGCGGCGGGATAAATGAGCTGCGCGTTTGAAACGCAGAAATTTTCAAGGAACACGACGCGGATTTTCTGGCTCACCACCGGGTCGGCGTTCACCACGTCCGCGACGCTTGTTATGAATTTGATGACTTCCTTTGCAAAGGCATAGCCCTGCGCGGCTTTGCCGGAGAAGAGGAACGTGTAGGGATTGATCGCAAGGTCGGGGTTCTCCCGGAGCCTGTTATAGAGGTCGAGCACCTTGAAAGCGTTTAAAAGCTGGCGCTTATAGGCGTGGATCCGCTTGACCTGGATATCAAACACGGACTGCGGGTCCACCATGACGCCGGAGGTCTTATAAATATAGTCCGCCAGGCGCACCTTGTTTTGCAGCTTCACCCCGCGCAGACGTTCCAGGAAAGCGGCGTCCGTGCGGAAGTCGAGCAGACGCTCGAGCTCCGTCATATCCTCGATCCAGCCGTCGCCGATGGCCTCCGTAATCAGGCGCGCCAGCGCCGGGTTCGACTGCACGAGGAAGCGGCGGTGGCTGACGCCGTTCGTCTTATTGTTGAATTTATCCGGGAAAAGCTTATAGAAATCGTGGAACACGGTATCTTTCAGGATATCGGTGTGCAGCGCGGCCACGCCGTTTACGGAGTGGCTGCCGATGATGGAGAGGTTCGCCATACGCACCTCGTTATCCCACAAAACGGCGGTGGAGCGCAGGACGTCCTGCCCGCTGCCGCCGGTTTTCGCCAGCGACGGCGCCAGCGGCGGTCGATCTCCTCCACGATCATGTAAATGCGCGGCAGAAGGCTGCGGAAGAGCTCAATGGACCACTTTTCCATGGCCTCGGGGAGGATCGTGGTTCGTAAACGAGATGGTGCGCACGGTGACGTCCCAGGCGTCGTCCCACTCAAGCCCCTCCTCGTCGATGAGGATGCGCATCAGCTCCGGCACGCAGAGCGTCGGGTGCGTGTCGTTCGTGTGGATCGAGACGCGGTCCGGGAATTCGCGCCAGGCGTCCGCGCCGTACTGCGCCTTATACTGCGGACGATCGACGCCAGGCCGGCCGCCACGAAGAAGTACTCCTGCTTTAAACGAAGGGCGCGCCCGGCGCCCATGCTGTCGTCCGGGTAAAGGATGCAGGTGATGGCCTCGATGTCGTTGCGCTCGCGCATCGCGAGGCTGTAGTCGCCGCGGTTGAAGGCGTCCAGGTCCACGCGGTCGTGCACCGGCAGCGCGCGCCACAGGCGCAGGACGTTCACGTCGCGCCCGCCGTAGCCGACCACCGGCACGTCGTAAGGCACGGCGTTGACGCTTAAATAGTCCTTGTGCTCAAACGTCATTTTGCCGTCGCGGTACTGGCGGTCCACATAGCCGCCGAAGCGCACAATCACGGCATCGTCGGGCTTTGCAAGCTCCACGGATAGCCGTTTTCAAGCCACGCGTCCGGTTCCTCGACCTGGTAGCCGTTCTCGATCCTCTGGCGGAACAGGCCGAAGCGGTAGCGGATGCCCATGCCGACGCCCGGCACGCCGAGGGCGGCCATGGAGTCCAAAACACGCGGCCAGACGGCCGAGGCCGCCGTTTCAAGGCCGGGATCGGCCTCGAGCGCGGCCAGCTCGTCAAGGCTTTCGCCAAGATCCTCGAGCCCTTCGGCCACGATATCGCGGATGCCGAGGTTCACGAGATAGTTTTCGAGCAGCCGCCCGACCAAAAACTCCATGGAGAAATAGTAGACCTTCTTCAGCCGTCCCGCCGCGTGGCGCTGCGAGGTCTCGGTGCGGATCGAGGATGCGATGCCCGAAATAAGCCGCACGAGGTTATCGTACTTTTCAAGCTTGGTGCAGTCCTTCAAGGGCTTTGCGTAGGTCTCGATGAGCCCGCGCGTATACTCTATTTTAAAATCTTCTTTTCCTGCGAACATGTGGTGGTTTCCTCCTGTTTTCTGACTCGCTTTAAAACCGTCCCGCCAAGGGGCGGTACGGTGATCTCGATCGAATAGGGCTGGCCGTGGAACGGCACGGCCTCGGCGCGCAAGCGCTTTTCGTTACCTTGCCGCTACCGCCGAAGGCCGCGTCGTCGGACGAAATCAGCTCGCGGTAATACCCGGGCATCGGCACGCCGACGCGGTAGCGCGCGTAACTCTGCACGCCGAAGTTGAGCACGGCAAGCGTTGTAATCCGGCCGCTGGCCGCGCGGCGGATATAGCTCAAGATCCCCTGCTCCGCGTTGTCCGCGTCGATCCAGACAAAGCCCTGCCAGCTGTGGTCGCAGCTCCAGAGCGCCTTTTCCCGCAGATACACGCGGTTTAACGCGCGCACAAACGCCTGCTGCGCGCGGTGGCTCTCGTAATCGAGCAGGAACCATTCAAGTCCCTCGTAGTAGCGCCACTCGATAAACTGTCCAAATTCGTTGCCCATAAAATTCAGCTTCCCGCCCGGATGCGTCATCTGATAGAGCGCCAGCAGCCTAAGACCGGCAAACTGACGCCAGTAATCGCCCGGCATACGCCCGATGAGCGAGCATTTGCCGTGCACGACCTCGTCGTGCGAGAGGGGAAGCACGAAGTTTTCGTTGAAGGCGTACATCATGGAGAACGTGAGCTGGTTGTGGCAGCCGGGACGGTACGGGAAGTCCGTGGAAAGATATTTCAGGGTATCGTTCATCCAGCCCATGTCCCACTTATAGTGGAAGCCAAGGCCGCCGTCCTCGGGGAGGGGCCGTGACCAGCGGCCACGCGCTGCTCTCCTCGGCCACGGTGAACACGCCGGGACAGAACCGCCCCACCATCCGCGAGAGCTCCTGCAAAAACGCGACGGCATCAAGGTCCTCTTCGCCGCCATTTCTATTATATTTCTTTTCGGCAGGATTCTCCACACCGAAATTCAAATAGAGCATACTGCTCACGCCGTCGACGCGGATGCCGTCGGCGTGGTAAACGTCCAACCAGAACATCGCGTTTGAAAGAAGGAAGCTGCGCACCTCGTTCCGGCCAAAGTCGAATTTATAAGTTCCCCCACTGCTTGTGGTCGTCGTTTTCGTAAAGCATCCCGCCGGTAAAGCGCCCCAGGCCGTGGCTGTCGCGGCAGAAATGGCCCGGCACCCAGTCGAGGATCACGCCGATGCCCGCGCGGTGCGCGCAGTCGATCAGGTACATGAAGTCCTGCGGCGTGCCGTAACGGGAGGTCGCGGCATAGTAGCCGGTGATCTGATAGCCCCAGGAGCCGTCGAAGGGGTGCTCCATGACGGGCAGAAGCTCGATATGCGTGTAGCCCATGTCGCGCACATACGGCACGAGCGTCTCGGCAAGCTCGCGGTAGGTGTAAAACTGCTCGATGTCCTGGGTCGCTTCGTTTTTGTCCTGCTTCTCCGCGCGCGGATGCTGTCGCCAGGAGCCCAGGTGGACCTCATAAATATTCGTCGGCTGCCGGAAATGGTCGGTGCGCGCGCGCTTTTTCCATCCAGCGCTCGTCGCGCCAGCGGTAGTCGAGCGTGTGCACGACGCTTGCCGTGCAGGGACGCTGCTCCGCGTAAAAAGGCAAAGGGGTCGGCCTTATAGAGAAGCTCGCCGACAGAGGTCTCGATCAGATATTTATAGCGCGTCCCCGCCGCAATGCCGGGGATGAAGCCCGTCCACACGCCGGTCGTGCCGACGGACACGAGAGGGCCGTCCTCCTGCCAGCCGTTATAGTCGCCGACGACGCGCACGCTGCGCACGCCGGGCGCCCAGACGGTGAAGCGGACGCCTTCCCATCCATCCTCCACAGCGGGGTGCGCCCCGAACGTGCGATAGGCGTGGTAATACTTTCCCTCGTTGAACAGATAAAGGAGATCCTGGTCTACGGAGACGGACGTTCCTGCTTTCATATATCGATCCTCTCTTTCGCAAAGTTGGGGGCGTCTTTCCGCGCGCCGCGGGCCGAGCGCCCGGCAAGGGGTTTTCGCTTGCCGCGGAAGCGTATTTGTAGTAGTACGCGCAAGGACGCTGGACGCGCGCCCGGCAAGAACGCGCCATCCGACCGCCGCAAACGAAGCCGGGAAAATCGCATTTCCGCCGCGCGTCCCGTTTTTAACGTCAGGCGGCGGTTTTTCGCGGGATATCTTACCCTGATTATACCATATAAAACGCCGTTTTGAAAGAGTCCGCGTACTTTTTCTGTGCCGTAAGGGTAAATTTCAGCGGTTTTTGCACCCAAAACCACAAACCGACCGGTTTTTCCGTCCCGCAGGCGAAAATCCGGACACAGCAAATTCAAAAGCCCAAAAGCCGCGCCAAAAACAGCGTATTTTCCGCCGTCCTGCGCGCCGTCCTCTCATTTTATCAGACGCGGCGCGTAAAATCAGGGCGTTCGGGCGAAAAAGCCCGAAGGTTTCCTCTTCGGGCTGCTAAGCAGTAACAGGCGCGCTACGGCAGCTTTTGTTGCGGCCGGACGTCTGATTTTGGATCATATCTCATTAAATAGTGCGAAATTGTTTTGTCATAAACGGCAAAACCAAATTTTTGATACAACTCCTGCGCCGGGTTTGTCATGAACACGCGCAGGAACACAGGTTTCTGCTGCCGGTCCGAAAGCGTAACCAGATGGTTTAAATAAAGGACCCAAGCCCCTGGTTTCGCGCGGGCTCCAGCATTTGAATCATAACGCCGTCGATTTTATTGTCCTGCACGTCAAACGCGAAAAAGCCCACGGTGGAGCCATACAGCATGATTTTTGGAAGCAGGTCTCGTTCCTCTCACTTTGAAACGCATCCCGATTCATCTCGATTTGCCGCGCTTCATCCCAGCCGCCAAAAAAGGCGTTCACGTAGCCCTCGTAACACGCCCGCGAAATCTCGTAATAGACCGCGAAGTCCGAAGCTTCCACGTCGCAGAGTTTGAAGCCCTTTTCCTTCAGGTTTGCACTGAGCTCCATAAAGACCCTCCAATTAAGCTGCAAATTCTGATTCAGCGTACTTGAACACTGGCTGAAAGCAGTGCCCGAAACGCCGCGCCGGAGGCGCGTCCCCGTCCCCATAACCGGCGAAACCCACGCCGAGTGACGCGGCTCCGCCATACGCAGGAAACCGGACACTTTCGCGTCACACGGGGCCAACGCCGCCTACCGCGGGGATCTCTGTCAAGTCTGGCCGAATTATTATTTCTATGAGTAACGTTACACATAGAACCAACAATTTTGGTTGGGTACGAGCGCTCTCACGTCACACGAGGCGTGCGCCAACGCAGACATACCGCTTGGTAGCCGGACGCGCTCGCGTCGCACGGGGCCAACGCCGCCATACCGCGGAGAACCGGACACGCTCGCATCATGCGACTCGTGCCAGCGCTGCTATACCAACACTCTCGCGTCACATGGAGCCGCCAGTACCGTCATAACGCGGGGAACTGAACACCCTCGCGACGCGGGGCGCGCCAACGCAGACATCACCCAAGATGCTACCCTTTAGCATGAAACGGCCGCCACGGCTCCCGGGCTTACGCCTCCTTCAAATCCACGTGATAGACGCCGGTTGAGGCGGTGATAAAAAGCCCCGTCTCATCAAAGCAGAGGTTTGCCGCGATTTCCGGCATACGGAGCAGCCCGAGCAGTTTCCCCTCGGGCGAGATCACGGAAACGCCGCCGGGTCCCGCAACAAAGATGGTACCGTCGGCGCGCACGCGCATCCCATCGGGCAGGCCGGAGCCCATGCCCTTTGTAAACTGCACGAGCACGCGCCGCGCGTGCGTTTGAAGATTCATGGCGTACAGGCGCAGCTCGCGCGAATCGATGAGATAAAGCGTCTGCTCATCCGGCGAGAGCGCCAGGCCGTTCGGCCAGGGCAGATCCTGACAAACGGGCGTCAGTTCTCCCGCCTCCAGGCAAAAACAAAGCTGCGGCCGAGCTTTTTCCCCTCAAATTCGCGCACGTAGGGGTCTGAAAACCACACCCCTGCCGCGGCTGTCCGCAATGACGTCGTTCGTGCCGTTCAGCCGGACGCCGTGGAAGGCGTCCACGAGCGTTTCGCCGCTTTCCACGTCCACGATCGCGTGGCGGTCGCTGGCGCAGCCGAGGATGCGTCCCTCAGCCGTGCACGTCAGGCCGATTGTGCGGTGCGAGTCGTCCGTCACGAGCGTGACGTCGCCGCCCGCATAGCGGTAGATGCGGTCGCGGTAGAAGTCCGTGAAGTACACCGCGCCGTCGCGGTACGACGGGCCTTCCGTGAACTGGAAGCCCTCCGCCAGCTTACAAAGCGGCGCGGCGGGATCGAGAATCTTATATAATGTTTCGTCGTAAACGGTCAGTTCCATGAAATCGGCCTCACATCGTCGGGGCGTTCGTTGTAGAAAAGGGACTGGAGCGGCGGGAAAATACGGTCGATCTCCGCGAGCACGTCGTCGGTCAGCTCAATTTCGACGGAGCGGAGCACTTCCTCGAAGTCCTGGAGGCTCGCCGGGCCGATGACGGGCGCCGTAACGGCCGGATGATGCATCTCCCACGCAAGCGTGACGTTTGCGACGCTTTCGCCCAGGTCGTGGCAGAGCTTTGCGTATGCGGTGAGCTGCGGACGGTATTTCTCAAGGTCCGCCGTCGCCTCATAGGAGAGGGGGCGGTTTGGCTCGAGAACGTCGTAACCGAGCAGGCCGCGCTGGAGCGGGCTATAGAGCGTCACGCCGATGCCCTGGTCGATGCAGGCGGGGAACGCCTCGAGCTCGGCGGCGCGGCGGAGCATGTCGTAGCGGTGCTGCTCGCACGCAAGACCCATAAAGTTGCGGCGGCGCGCGGCCTCCTGCGCCTTCATGAGTTCCCAGCCGGCGAACTTCGACGCGCCGACATAATAGACCTTGCCGGATCGCACGAGGCCCTCAAACGCCTCCCACAGCTCGTCCCAGTTGACGCTGCGGTCGACGTTATGCATCTGGTAAAGCTCGATATGGTCCGTCTGGAGGCGCTGTAAGGAGCCCTCCGCGTGGCGGCGGATCTTATAAAGTGACAGGCCCTCGGGACGGTTCGGGCCGTCGTAATCGTTATTGTACATCTCGCGGCCGACCTTCGTGCCGAGGATGACCTTCTCGCGGCGACCGCCGCCTTGCTTGAACCACTTGCCGATGATCTCCTCGCTTGTGCCGGTCGTGCCGGTGCCGTGGTTGCCGTACACGTTGGCGCAGTCGAAAAAGTTCACGCCAGCGTCCAGCGCGGCGTCCATGATCTTGAAGGCTTCCTTCTCGTTCGTCGTGGCCCAGTTGCCGTAGGGTTCGTCGCTGTAGCCCCAGTTGCCGGTGCCGAGGCACAGGCGGCTGACGGTCATGCCGGTGCGGCCGAGTTTTTTATATTTCATGATTTTACCTCACAATCCCATAGTTGATGGATATATTATACACGATATGCACAGGCCGGTCAACCGCGCGGACGCATTTTTTTTTGGTGACAGTGCAACATTTTGATTGCCATATGAAGCCTGTCATGATACAATAGTGTCAAATTCTTTGAAAGGAACTCGCGCAGTATGATTGAAATACCGGAATCCTTACATCTGGCCCGGCAGATGACGGCCGCCCTGCAAGGCCGGACGGTACAGTCCCTTGAAGCCGCCGCTTCCCCGCACAAGTTCGCCTGGTACTATGGCGACCCGGCGGCGTATCCGCAGATGTTCGAGGGCCGCGCCGTGACGGGGCGCGCGGCCTACGGCGGGAAACTGCTTTTTAGAGTTTGAGGACGGCCTTGCGTTCCAGTTTTCAGACGGCGCCACGCCGCGCCTTTTTACAGTGAGGAAAAGGCGCTCCCGAAAAAAGCGTCAGCTTCTCATCGACTTCGGCGGGCTGTATCCGTCTGCACAATCCGTATGTACGGCGGCATCATGGGGTTTGCGGGCGAACTTGACAACGAATACGACCGCATCGCGCGCGAGCGTCCGGATGTGTTTTCGGACGCGTTCAGCTTTGACTATTTCAAGAGCCTGCTGCCCAATACCGGGAAAAAACTCTCCGCAAAGGCATTTCTCGCGACGGAGCAGCGCATTCCCGGCCTCGGCAACGGCGTTTTGCAGGACATCCTGTTTTCGGCGGGCGTGAGCCCCCCGGTGCGACGTGTCAAACGCGGACGAGGACACGCTGCGCCGCCTTTTCGACAGCATCCGCGCCGTGCTCTACGACATGACGTGGAGCGGCGGGCGCGACACCGAGCCGGACCTTTACGGCGAGCCCGGCGGATATCAGACCGTCATGAGCCGCCGCAACGCCGTCTGCCCCTCCTGCGGCGGCGAGATCCGCCGCGAGGCGTACCTCGGCGGGAACGTCTACTACTGCCCGCACTGCCAGAAGTAGGCGCGGATGGCGGGCGTTTGTCGCGGGGCTTGCGCGGGAACGAAAGGCCGCTTTTAACGCTTTCCGCTTCTAAAGGCGGCGCGTTTTGACGTTCTATGGCGTTTTTACTTATTATTACTATATAGAAGGAGAATCCACTATGGTCCAGAACAAATTTTTCAGTGCGGAGCTGATTGCGCCGCGCACCTGGCGCATTACAAACTGTTTCGACAGCCATGAGCGCATGACGACGTACTCGTACCTGCTCGAGGGCGACCAGCGCGCCATGGTCATCGACACGATGTTTGGTTACGGCAACCTCAAGGCCTTCTGCCGCGAGCTGACCGACCGTCCGCTCTTCCTTGTGAACACGCACTACCACGGCGACCATGCGGGCGGCAACTTCGATTTCGACGAGTGCTACATCCATGCGCTGGATATCCCGTACCTGAAGGGCATGATGGACGCAGTCAACGACCCCGCGGCTTTCAGAAGAAGCGTTTTGAGCAAATGAAGGACGCCGCGCTGCCGGAGCACCGCGACGGCACCCTGCCAACCGATTTTTCCATGCCGCATCCGATGTTTATCTGGCCGGTGTGGGACGGCGATCTCTTTGAGCTGGGCAACCGCAAGGTCGAGGTCATTCACGTCGGCGGCCATACGGCGGGCGAGATCGTCCTGCTCGACCGTGCGACCCGCATCTGCATCACGGGCGACGCCTGCAACCCAATACCCTGCTGAACCTGCCGGGCTCCATCTCCGTGGAGGAGTATCTTGAAAACCTCTATCATTTCAAGAGCTTCCAGCCCGCGTTCGACCGCTGCCACGGCGGTCATGAAGACTTCGACGCCGCCATCATTGACGAGGGCATCGAGCTGTGCAAGCGCGTCCTGGACGGCACGGACGAGCACTGGGAGAGCGTGGGCCTGCGCGGCGGCAAGTGTTATTACGGCATGGAGCGCATCCCGCACGACACGGCGCTCGGTACCCGCCATGGCAGGCGCGACGGCAAGTGCTTCAATATTGCCTATCTCGCGGAGAACGTTCGAAAAGCGCCGAAGCAACCGAGGGTGCTGTAAGGTTTCCTGAAGGAAACCGGAGGAGGCTTCCCGCGGCCGTGTTTTACGTTGTTTTGCCGGGATGGGCGTCCAGAAGAAGGAACCCTGCCGGGCTCTTAGGGGCCGTTTGTCAAAACCCCGTTTCTTTTGCCGAAACAAAAGAAACGGGGTTTTGATATTACATCCCTAGAACTGAGCGTTCGCTATACCGGGAGGGCGACACTCTACGAAAAACCCCGCCGGGTTATTCAACACTCATCCCATCGAAGAATGCGCCGCCCTTTGCCGCTTCCTGACTGAAAACCGGCGTTTACTCCTCCAGCAGCGCGCTGCACCGCTCGTATATTTCCATATACATGCGTCCGTTGTGATACGGCGTTTTCCACGGATTGATTGTGCGCAAATTAACCGGCTCACGCACGCTGGCCGCGCCGTCTGACAGCCAGTCGCGGTACACGCCGCCCTCTCGGTCGATGATGCAGCGGTCGATATAGTCCCACACGCCGCGCGAGAGCGCCAGATACCGCGCCTCGCCGGTGAGCTGCCAGGCGTTGAAGAACCCGACGACGGCCTCCGCCTGGACCCACCAGACCATGGAACGGTCGATGTGCCCGGCGGCGTCCCGCTCGCTCCACATTCCGCCGCTCTCCGGATCGATACCCTCGGCGCAGGCGTCCGCGATTTTCACGGATAATGGTCGCGCCTCGGCAAGCAGCGCCGCGTCGCCGTAGGCCTCCGCCGCCTCGGTGAGCAGCCACGCGCCCTCAATGTCGTGGCCGAACGAGACGAGCTGGCCGGCGTTTTGCCAGTCGTCCGTCATGTAGGGCTTATAGTGGCAAATTTCCCGGTCGAGCAGCTTGTGCGACATGATGTCGATGAGCTCGCCGACGCGGGACACGAGGGCCGCGTCGGCCCAGACGCGCATAAGGTTTGTGTAGGACTCGATCAGGTGCAGATGGGTATTGAGCGCCTTGGACGCGCGCCGGGTGTCCGGAATGTTGAAACTGCGGTCCAGACGGTTCCATTTGCGGTCGCAACACTCGAAATATCCGCCGTTTTCCCGGTCGAGGACGTGCTCCTCCAGTAAGCCGTAGACGTTTTTCGCCAGCGCCAGCGCCGCGGGATCGCCCGCCGCGCGGTAGAGCTCGGACGCGCCGTAAATCACGAAGGATTCGCCGTAGGTCTGCTTGAGCGTCTCATGCGGCGTACCGTCCGCGCGCACGCCCCAGTAAGCGCCGCCGTACTCCGGATCAATAAAACAGCGCTCCAGATACGCGAACGCCCGCCGCGCCGCAGCGAGGTAGCGCTCGTCGCCCAGCACGCGGTAGCCCGCTGCAAACGACCACAAAAGTCTGGCGATCAGCACAAGCGAACGGTTCGCCTCCGGGTCGGGGACCAGGTCGCGCCCGACCACGCCGTAAAATCCACCGGCGTCGTCCATGCCGTGGGTGAGAAAGAAATCAAGAACTTCCCTGAGGCCGCTTTCCGCGCGGCGGCGCAGCGCCGCCAACTCTTCCCGGTTTTTCATACGCACACCTCTCCCTAGATACAGCCCGCCTCGACGGGCAGTTATGCTTGCCGGCGCACCGTCCGGCGTTCTCTGCCCCCATTCTAAGGGACGCACGCGCGCGTGTCAATGCAAATCTTCGTAAAATGCCGCGACGCAGGCGCTGATGCCGCAGGACGCGCCGCAAACGTTCCGTCGCGTTTAGAGAGCGCTATAAAAAACTGAAATTCAGGGTTTTTAGACTGGGCATGGCCCGAGCTGGGAGCTTGGGCCATGCCATCGGCGGGCATTTGGCCGGTCAGTCTGATGGGTGAAAGGCCGCGCCTGTTTGCTGCAACAATAAGAAGCGGCGCGGGAGGGTCTCCCGCGCCGCTTCCGGCTTTTACTCTGGTTCGCCCGGCGTGCCGGACGCAGAAACGCTTACTTTTTTCGCAACCGTCGTCTGGTCAAAGCGTTTGATCCAGCGGAAACGGTTGACCTTCACGACCGCGACGGCGCACTTTGTAATCTGGTCGGACTTCAGGCACGCAAACACCACGACAGGCGGCCAATGCAGCACAAAGGCGGCCAGCGCCGTCAGCGGCAGGACGATGCCCCACATGAAAATCATGTCGTTATAGAGCACGAAGCGCGTGTCGCCGCCGCCGCGCACGATGCCGCACAGGCAGGACATCTGATAAGACGTGCCGACGACCGTGACGGAGAGCACGGCGAGAAACTTGCGCGAAAGCTCGGCCGACTCGCCGGAGACGTTATACATCCCCACGATCGCGCCGCGCAGGAAGAAGATCAAAACCCCGTTACAACGCCGATCATGAGAAACAGGACCTGGAAGGTTTTTGCGTACCGCTTGGCGTCGTCGATGCGCTGCTCGCCGATCGTTTTCGCCGTGTTGACCTGCGAGGCGTTCGCCGAACCGTAGGTCACGACCGTCAGCATGTTGAAAGCGGTCGTGGCGATGGAGTTGGCGGCAATGGAGGCCGCGCCCATGTGGCCGAGGATGGCGGTCTGCGCCGCCATGCCGATGCCCCACACGCCGCTTGACAGGATGACGGGCGAGCCGTAACGCAGATAGTGCCGGAAGAGTGTCCTGTCGATATGGAAGAAGGTCCTAAGCCGCAGGCGGAGCTTTTTATCGATAAAGCGGACGTAAACGACGGTGATGACCGTCTCCACGATGCGCGCGATGAGCGTCGCCCACGCCGCGCGCCGCCGCGCCCATTTCCGGGCAGCCGAGCTTACCGAAGATCAGGGCGTAGTTCAGCACAATATTGACAAACAGCGCCACGAGCGATACGGCGAAGCCGACGTTGACGGTCTCCACACTGCGCATGGACGCGAGCAGGAGCTGCGTCACAGCAAAGAACACGTAAGAGAAGCAGACGATGCGCATATAGACCGCGGCTTCGGCGAGAACCGGCTCCTCCGGCGTTAAGAGCCGCAGGACGGGCATCGGGAAGAAGAACACCAGCGCCCACATGAGCACGGAAAACGCGAGGCCCACCCACATGCCGATGGAGACGGTCTTGTGGATCGACGGAATGTCGCGCTCACCCCAATAGCGCGAGGCCATGACGATCATCCCCTCGCCCGCGCCGCTGACGAGCATCTGCAGCATGAACTGCACCTGGTTGACGAGCGCCACGCCGGACATCGACGTCTCGCTGTAGGTGCCGATCATCACGTTGTCCGCGAGGTTTACGACGTACACCAGCACGTTTTGCAGCGCAATGACGCAGGTCAGGCGGAAAAAGGTCTTGTAAAAAGCTTTGTCCCTGACAAATAAACGGTTCATTGGTATCCTCCCCTTCAAAAGCCCGCGGTTATTTTTCTGTAACGGGCTGAATCCACTTCATACTGTGGAACCTGCGCAGGCAGAGGATACATTTTGGGATATCCTCGCACAGCAGCATGAGCATATAGACCACGATAAACGGCAGCTTCAGGAAAAGCCCCGTCACGATCACGACGGGCAGGCCGATGCAGTACAGGCAGAAGCCGTCGTACCGCACGCCGGCACGGGGGTGTCGCCGCCGGCGCGGAAAACGCCGACGACCGCAAGATACGGAATGTTGCGCAGGCCGATCTCCAGGCCGTAAACGAGCATAATGAGCATCGCGGTATTGCGCACGGCCTCCGTGACGGAGAAAAGCGAGAGGATCGCGGGGCGCGCCGCAATGATGCCGAGTCCCACCGCGACGCTGACCAGCGGCATGAGCAGCATAAACCGCCGGGCATAGTCCTTCGACTCCTCGATGTCGCCCGCGCCGATCCGTTTGCCGATCATGATGTTGCAGGCGTTGCAGACGCCGACAAAGAAGATGAACGCCAGATCCTCCACCGTGCGGCAGATCGTCAGCGCGGCGTAGTTTTCCTGGCCCATGCGGCCGTATACCATGTTATAGCCCAGCACGCCCAGAGACCAGAGGCCTTCGTTTAAAAGCACCGGCGCCGCGCGCCGTACAAACTGGCGGACGAAGTCTTTTGACAGGGAGAAGATCTCTCGAAGCGGCGCGATCAGGATGTTTTTCGAATCAGGCTTGCGACGAGCAGCACGCCCACGTTGACAAACGACGAGATCACGGTGGCGGTCGCCGCGCCGCGGATGCCCATGGCCGGGAACCCGAGCTTGCCGAAAATCAGGATATAGTTCACGGCGACGTTTAACAGCGACGACGCCATGCTGGCGAACATGGGCAGCCGCACCTTCTCCGTGGAGCGGAGCACAACGCTCATCGTCTGACTGAGCGAGACGCCGATATACGCAAAGCACGCGATTTTGAGGTACTGCGCCGCCTCGCCGATCATCGCGGGCTCGTCCGTAAAGACCGCCGCCATGGCTTCCGGCGCGAAAAAGCATACGCCGCACATGAGAAGCGCCAGCGGGACGTTGATACACAGCACCAGGCCGAAAACACGGCGGATGTTCTTCGGGTCGTTTGCGCCATGGTACTGCGCGATGAACACCGCGCCGCCGGAAGCCACGCCGAAGAGGACAATATTGATGAAAAACGAGAGCTGGCCCGCCACGCCGACGGACGCAATCGCGTTATCCCCAAGCCTGCCGACCATCAGCGTATCGACCAGGTTTAAGGAGCTGATGAGCATCTGCTGCAAGGTAATCGGCAGGACGAGCGGGAGGAACGCGCGCCAGAAACCGCCGTCCCCTAGCTCGCGCAGGGGCTTCATAAATTTTGCTGGAAAGCAGCTTTCATTTGTCACCTCGAAAAGGGGCGGCAATTCCCGCAAACCCCTAGAAAACGTAAGAATATGCGCCGGTTCGGGCGCACCACGTCAAGCATAACACAGGGGCATCGCAGTGTCAACAGATGTTTTTTCCGTGGCGGTCGTTGCCGCGCGGGACGCATTGCGCCGCAAGGCGGCAAAGGGATGTGCGGGCTGGTAAAGCGGTGCGGCGGCGTCCGTGCGGACGTAACGTTAAGGCGGCGCTGTAGGTGCGCACAGCGGTAGGGACGGATGGGCGATAAAGCGGCAGGTGGACGGGAGAGCCGCAAAACAGACCGTGGGCGCACGTCCGCGCTGGAAAGGACGGCGCGGGGACTATCCCCGGGTGCATCTCGAGTAAACGAGCGGTGTATCCTGCACATGGTGACGCGCTTATAGGAAAGGAACGCACGGCAAAGGGATACGCGGCCTTTCCGTCCGGGCCGCGCGTTACTTAGAAACATTTGCCGCGGAAAATTTCGCCACGCCGTCTCCTGCCCTAACCCGGCGGCGCGGGGAAAGGCTTATGAAGCCTTTCTGCAAAGGCGCGGATGTGGAAGCACGCCTGCCGGGGCGAGCACGCCTGAGCATCGTGCGAACAGCGATGCGGTTCGCGGAAAGTATATAAAGGTATCTATTTGAAAGCGCCGCCGCGCGTGTATCTATGAACCGAGTCGCAGACGGTTCCCGCCCGGACCACATCCGGGCGTGGAGCTAAATAATCGCCTTGTCTGCTTTGAAAGCAGGCGGTCCCGCTCGGACGATGCAGGCCGGACAGCTTCCACCGTGATTTCCTGAACGCTTCGGTTTGCTTCCTGCCTGGACGCACACGAACCGGACACATCCGCAAACGAGAGGTGCAACGCGAGCCGTGGGACCATTTGCGGAAGCGTGTACATGGATGCAAAGGAACCTGCGAACGGAACGCGAAGCGTGGGAACGGCGGGAAAAGACTTGCCAAACCTATGCGCTTCCAAGCGGGTCGGACATAGGTACCGGGCGGGGTTCTTTTACAGCAAACGGCGCGGAAAGGCGTACCAAACCAAAGCCGTACAAGCGGGCCGGACATAGTACCGGGCGGACGGGGTTCCTTTTACGGCAAACGGCGCGGCAGGAGAAGCCGCGCGCCGCCTTGAGAGGGTAGGTTCGTCTGCTTTTTAATACCGCGCCGCAAATTAACACCGCGCCGCGGAAACTCCCGCCTGCGGTTTTGTCTCAGCGCGCGGGAAATCATCGTGCATCGGATTACAGGCAAAAAGCGACCGGAAAAATAAAGTTTGCGAAAACTTCACGGATTAGTCTTGCAAGACGGGAACTTATCCTTTATAATAAGCGGGTATGCACCGTTTTGCATATGGATAGGTGCAGGCGTCAATATAAGAAAAGGACTGATAAACCAATGGCAGATAACAAAAGACCGCAGAGCGTCTCGGCAAAAAAGGCGCGCAGAAACAAGCTGTGGCGTAACGTTGGGATCGTAGTGGGCGCCGTCGCGCTTGTCGCGCTCGTTTTGGTGTCTTATTTCACGTCTACGATCTACTACCGTCAGAAAACAGCCGTCCAGATCGGCAGCCACGATATTTCCGTCGCATCGTTTAACTACTACTACCGAAATGCCTACCAGAACACGTATAACGCCATCCAGGAAACGTACGGCGAGTACGCAAGCCTGCTGATCGACTCATCGAAGCCGCTCGACGAGCAGCAGTACTCCGACACGCAGACCTGGCAGGACTACCTGACCGATACGACGCTTGCAAACCTCGAGGAGATCTATGCGTTCTATGACGCGGCCACGGCGGCCGGCTTTACGCTGGACGACGATGCAAAGGCCGAGATCGAGGACATTGTCGCGTCCGTCGCCTCCGCGGCGAAGCAGGCGAACTATAAGCTTGACAACTACCTCGCCGCCGTATACGGCAAGGGTGTGAACGAAAAGTTGTACCGCGAGCTTTTGACCGTCGTGACGATCGCGACGGAATACTCGGCGGATATCAACGAGGGCTTTACCTTCACGGACGAGGAGACCGCCGCTTATTATGAAGAAAACCGCAACGAGATCGACTCTGTAACGGCGCGCGTCTATCCGATCGCCTATGAAACGCCGGAGGATGACGCCGGTGACGCAGACGCCCCTGACAATGGCGACGCCGCGGATAGGGGACGCCCCTGACGATGGCAACGTCCCGGATTACGGGGATGCCGCCGATGGCAACGCCGCAGACGGCGATACCGCTGATAATGGGAATACCGACAACGGGAACGACGGAGATACCTCCGGCGAAGGGGATAGCTCCGGCGAGGGTGACGGAACGGACGACAAGGCCGACGCGCTCACCCATGACGGGCGCTTGCGCAGGCAAACGGCGTTTACGACGCGGTCGAGACCGAGCAGGATTTCATCGACTATGTCACGAGCCTTGTCCCCGAGGAGTCCAAGTCGAAGTATGAGGACGGCAGCGCCATCCTCTATAACGGCCTCTCCTACAGCTCCTTTAAAATACCGATCTCTCCGACTGGCTCTTTGACGATGCCCGCGTCTCGGGCGACATTGCCGTGATCGAGGGCGAGAGCGAGGTTTTTCTTGCGATGTTCCTCTCCCGTTCCGACAACGATTATCCGCTCGTAGATATGCGCCATGTGCTGATCGCGCCTGAAAAGGACGACGAGGGCAATTTGGTGGAGGGCGCTGAAGTGGCCGCGAAGAAGAAAGCCGAGGAGCTTTACGACGAGTGGGTCGAAAACGGCTCCACGGAAGACTACTTCAAGATTTTGGCGAACACCTACTCCTCCGACGGCGACGGCAAGTCCGGCGGGCTTTACGAGGATGTCTATAAAGGCCGCATGGTCACCCCGATCGATTCCTGGCTCTTCGGGCCGCGCAAGATCGGCGACTGTGAGATTATCGAGTCCGATTACGGCTGGCATCTGGTCTACTTCGCGGGCTTCGGCGAGAATTATAAGGCGCAGCGTCTCGACGACGCCATGCGCGAGGACGCCTACGAGGCTTGGCGCACCGACGTCATGAATGGCTACGAGGCAAAGACCGTCGAATCCGGTTTCAAGCTCACGCGCTGAGCGCTTTAAAGAAAACGCAACACCCGCAGGCAGATATGCCGCCTGCGGGTGTTTTTTTGCCGCCTAGTCGATCACGCCGAAGACAAACAGCGCGACAATAATCAGGATCAGGTCGTCGTCGCCGCTTTCGCGCAGAAGCAGGTAGGCGATGGCGATTAAAAGCAGGTCGTCAAGCTCGAACTTCGGCATATGGAAGTTTCCCAAAAGCGACTTGATCGAGCCGAGGATCGAGGACTCCCCGCCGCCGGGGTTTCCGGGAATATGTATGGGAGGCGGCGGGGGCGGGGGCTCGTGCGGATGATGATGCGGCGGAGGCGGCGGCTCATGCGGGTGATGGGATGGGGTGGTGGTTCGTGTGGATGGTGCGGAGGCGGCGGTTCGTGCGGGTGATGGGGCGGCGGGTCAAACGGATGCGGGCGGGACGGGTGCGGACCCGGCCTGCCCGGACGCTCCGGTGGCCCGTCAAACGCCGCGACTGGGCTGAAGTCGTCGTCGATTTGCAGGGAGTAGCGGTTATACATGGAAGATCCCTCCTAAGGAATGCAGCGCGCCCCGTACGCCGTACGCCATGTCCATCAGCCGGCACAGCCGGTCTACCCGGTCACAGCGCTCGGGACGCAGATAGGGCTTTAAGGCGATTAAAAGCTGCATTTTATGATTGTCCTGCGGCATTCCGCCGCCCATTGCGCCAAGCATCCCCATGAGATCCCCCGCCGCCGAGGCTCGGCAGCAGAGACGCAAGATCCGCTCCATCCCGCCGCCCTCTGCGGACGCGGCGGTTTCGGCGGCGGTTTCCGCCGGGCCCGACAGGGACGCCCCGTCCGCAGGCGGCGCAGAACCCTCTGCGCCGCCTGTGCCGTTTTCCGGCAGGGAGTTCATGAGATTTGCTATGACGCGGCCAAGCTCATCCATAGACTCCTCCTAACGTTTGCCGTTGTTCATCGCGTCCGCCATGCGTTTTGCGAGCATCGCGCCCTCGCGCGTGCCGAGCAGGGACATCATGGCGGCGCGCGCCGTCGCTTCGTCGCCGCGCAGGCCGCCTGCGCCGCGGTCTTAATCGTATCGGCGCCGCCGGACGCGAGCAGGGTCAAAAGCCGCTGCCCGTCTTCCGTTTTCAGCAGCGTGCTGAATTTGTCGAGCGCGCCGGCGGCGTTCTGCCCCTGACGCCCGGCGAGCAGCGCGCGCGCTAAGGTTTCAAAATCATTATTTGCCATAATCGTAAGCTCCTTCCGTCATGCCATGCGGATATATGACATCATATGCCGTTCCCCGCGGATTTGTGCGGGGATCTTTTCTGCGGCGGCGGGGTTTGCGCACGGTTTTGCTTGAAATCCCAGGAATCCGATGGTATAACTATGAATAGAAAGACGGCGTGCGCGACGGAACGCGCTCAAAGGGATTCCCCGCCGGGGACTGTACGCGTGCCCCAGGACGCATCCGCGCGCCCCGCGAGACACCCCGCCGGGGCTGTACGCGTCCCCAGGACGTAACCGTGCGCCCCACGGGACCCCCCGCCGGGGACTGTACGCGTCCCCAGGACGTAACCACGCGGCCCGCGAGACACCCCGCCGGGGCTGTACGCGTCCCCAGGACGTAACCGTACGCCCCACGAGATACCCGCCGGGGCTGTACGCGTCCCCAAGACGTAACCGTGCGCCCCACGAGACACCCCGCCGGGGACTGTACGCGTCCCCAGGACGCAACCACGCGGCCCCATTGCGGCACAGAGAAAAGAAAGCAGGAACGCATTATGAAGGTATCGACAAAGGACGCTACGCCCTGCGCGTGATGCTGGACATCGCGGCGCAGGGGCGGGACGTACGGTCCCGCTGAAGGAAATCGCCGCGCGCCAGGAGCTCACCATCAAGTATCTGGAGCAGATCGTGCCGGCTCTGTGCCGTGCGGGGCTCTGACCGGCACGCGCGGCGCGGGCGGCGGTTACCGCCTGGCCGTCGAACCGGCGCGGTGCCGCGTGGGCGACGTCCTGCGCGCGCTGTGGGGGAGCTCGTGCCCGTCGCGTGCCTGGAGGGGGCAGAAAATCTGTGCCCCCCGCCGGGACGCCTGCCCGTCGCTTGGGTTTTGGGAGGGTCTGCGCGCCGCCATTGACGCCTATGTGGACGGCGTGACGCTGGCCGACCTTGCGTCCGCGCCGGAAGGCGGCGCGGAACCCGGCTGAGGCGTGTGCCCGCAAGCTTTCAGACCGGGGCTATAATAAATTTTTTCGACAGGAACCGTCTGACAGGGAAACGCGAAAAGCCGCCTAAACCGCTTCTCTCACGCCGCCGCGCCGCGCGGAAGGAGACGCCACGCGCCATTTTTACCGCGGCCGCGCCGTATTCTGTCCGCAACCGCTTGCAATACCGGGCGCTTTCCAGTACACTAAGTACATCCATACGATCGTAAAGGAGAGACGGCATGAAACAGGTACTGAAATACTTAAACCTTCCGGACGTCATGCGCCGCGCGGACGGCGCGCCGGTGAGCGCGGAAACCTGGCCTGCGCGGCGCGCGGAAATCCTCGCGCTTTTGCAAAGCGAGATGTACGGCAAGCTGCCCCCCGAACCCACTGCGATTCGCGAAGTTTCGCGTGAGGCGCTCGGCACGCGCGCGGACGGCGCGGTGCGCTCCGAAATGGTTACGCTGGAGCTTTCCTACCCCACGGGACGTTTTCTTTCCCCTTCACGCTCTCCCTGCCCACGGGCTGCGAAACGCCCGCCTGCATCATCACAATCGGCATGAAGTACGACGAACGCTACCTTGCCGCGCCGCCCGCCGAGGTGTTCGAGCACGGTTTTGCCGTCGCGCATGTCTGGTGCGCGGACATCACGGCCGACGGCCCCGGTTACGACGACGGCCTGCCCGCCGTGCTCTACCCAGACGGCCACAGGCCGGACGACGCGGGCAAGCTGCTCATCTGGGGCCGCTGCATGAGCTATGTGCGCACGTATCTCGAACAGCGCGGCGGCTTCGACCTTGCAAACACCGTCATCGCAGGCTGTTCGCGCTTTGGCAAGACCGCGCTGGCGGGCGCGCTCTTTGACGAGCGCATCCGGCACATTGCGTCCGTCTGCTCCGGCACGGCGGGCACGGCCGTCGTGCGCGGCAAGGTCCGCGAGACGGTGCAGAACATCTCCACTTACGCGCCGCACTGGTTCTGCGGGAAGTACGGCACGTACGCGGACCGCGAGGACGACCTGCCCTTCGACGCGCACTTTATCGTGGCGGCGCTGGCCCCGCGTAACCTGCTCGTCACCGGCGCGCTGGAGGACTACTGGTGCGACCCGTATTGGGAGCTTTTAGCCTGCGTCGCGGGCAGCCCCGCGCACGAGCTTTTGGGCAAGCCGGGATTCTTATACGAAGGCCCGCAGCCCGTCCCCGGCTACCGTTACCCCGTGCCGGGCGACTTCTTCCACGAGGGCAACATCGCCTACGCCATGCGCGCGGGCGGGCACGGCTTTTTCCCGGACGACTGGCTGCGCATTGTGGAGTTCGTCGAGGAGAAAAAGGTAAAAGCGGCGCTTTCCTCAGTGTATGGGGAAAAGCGGCATTCGGTGACCGTTTCAAGTGCACGGCAGCAGTACGCGTGGACAAACGCGCGATGAACGCATGTCGGTTCCGGTATCTGCGGGTTCGCGTGTGCGTGACGTCTCGCTTGGGACGGCGTGCGGCGGGATGGTGGTGTTTTCGCGACCGGGCGGCAGTGTTCTTCCCCGTTTTGGCGGTGACGCACCTATCCCGCACCGACGAGGGTGTTGTCTTTTCATGCGATGGTATTCTTCCTTGCGACATTGCCATCCTTTCCCGCCCGCTGGCGGCCTTTTCTTATACCCCCGTCGCAGGCATTTCCCACGCCTGCGGCGGGGGTTTCCGCGCCGCCGCGCTTTCGCATCGATGGCGACTTTTCCCGCCTCGGCGTGAACGTCAGACGCCCTTTAACCGTTCTCTTTTCTCGCTGCAATGGCAGTCTCTGCTTACACCTCGGCAGTCAACTGAATATTCCGCAGTTTTGCTTTTTTTCGTCCCGGCGGAGATCGAATGCGCTGCCGGTGTAACCCATTTTCTTGCCTCGGCGCGAATTTTAGACGCCCTATTGTCTTACCTTTCCCGCTGCAATGGCAGCCTTTTCAGATACCTCGGCAGCGGCATTGAGCTTACCTGATCTAGACCTCCCATTCCGGCAATTGTACCCCTCACGCGCGCCGCGACGTCGGACGTTTCGGCGTCGTTCTGGACAAAAGCTTACCTTTTCTGAACCTAAAGACCCGGGAGCCGCGGCGCATATGCGCTGCGGCTCCCGTCTGCATTCCATATAAGAGGATAATCATTAAAAATAGGGACTTTACTTTTGCAAAACGGACTTGGACGCTAAGCGTCTCGCCCGCCGACGCGGCGTACGTGACATGATCGCCGTCGAGCGGATAGTCCCGGCCGTTTATCGTGAAGGACGATACCGGGCGGCGGAACCGCAGGACAAGCTCCTGCGCCTTTTGGGAGGTGATTTCAGCGGTGAAGCCGTCCTCGTCCCATGCAAGGCTTTCAAGCTTTGCCCAGGTGTAGAGCCAGACGCCGTCAATTCTACCGTGCGGGAACTCCTGCGGCATGGCGGGCAGGAACTCGATCACGCCCGGCATGGAGAACACGCACATTTCAAGCAGGATGGCCGGCATGGCGCCCTGTAAGTCCGGGAACTGCCCGCGGTACGGGAAGTGCGCGGTGGAAAGATTGCGGCGGACGAAGCCGTGGCAGATGAGCTGCGTCAGGTTTTGCTCCGTTTCCTCCACGTCCTTTAAGCGGATCGCGCACAGCGCGCGGTGGATGATACCGTGCGCCGAATCGTCCTGCTGGCCGCGCTTGCGGTTGGAAATCTTGATGGCCTCCGCCGTCTCCGGCTCCAGCTCCGGCGTAACGGCGCGGCCCGGCCAGAGGTCGTAGTGGTGGGAGACATGACGGTGGTTGTAGTTTTCCTCGATCGCCAGCCAGGCCCACTCCTTCAGGCCGCCCTCTTCATCCAGCAGGTAGTCCGGCAGGTCATCGAGCTGTTGCTGCCAGTGCGGGATGCCGTCCTCCTCGATGCCCAGCGTGCGGCAGGCGTCGATCAGGGTTTGTAAGCACCTCGCGGCAAATGGCGACATCCATGACGGAGTTGATCCGGGTGGGGTTGATGCTCTTGCAGGTAACGGTGACATAGTCGGGGTTCGGCGTGGGGTCCTCCGGCGAGAAGGACGGGCAGAAGATTACCTTGCCGTGCTCGTCGCGCAGGGAGGCATAGTCCTCGAAGAAGAGCGCAATTTCCTTCAGCGCGGGCACGACGCGCTCGCGCAGGAAGTCGAGGTCGCCGGTGCAGAGGTAGTAGCCCCAGAACTCGTTGTAGATCCAACCCAGGCAGCCGGTCCAGCAGTAGTGCGGATAGGTGCGGGAGAAGTGGTAAAAGAGGCCGGAGTCATAGTCGCAATGAACGCTGGCAAGCAGGCCGCGCGCGCGCGCCGAACAGACGCTGGGCGTTGGTGCGGAAATCGTCAAATTTCGTCTCGTAGTAGCGGAAATAGGAGTCCATTTCATCGAAAAGGCCCGTGTTGTTGCCCGCGCAGACCTGGAGGTTCGTGTTGATGTTGTGCTGGCCCCACATCGGCGGAATTTTTGCCGGTGTCGATGATTTGATAGAAGCGGCCCATGTCGTAAAAGCTTATCCATCATCACAGGATAGAGCGACGTCTCGCCGTGGCAACGCTGCAACAGCTCCTCGCCGGAGAGGACGTACTCGTCGGGCGAACCGAGCATGATCTGCGAACGGGGACATGCGCTCGCCCAAAACGGCGAGGTTGCCGGCGACGTACGCGTCAAAGTCGGTGCCGGCGTTCATGACTGCCTCCGCGACGGCGCGTTCGCAGCCAAACGCGAAATCGTGCTCGATGCGTTCGGCCCGGGACAGCACCACAAGGCTGTTCGCGCCGCGCACCGCCACGCCGTCCGCCGTCACGGTGACCGTACCGCCGTCCGGGATGAAGCGGATTGCCGCCGTGTAGCCCTTTTTGCCGAATTCGGGGTTATAGGCAAACGCAAGCTTGAAAAAGCTCCGGCGTTTTTTTCCAGGGTATGCTCCGATTTTTCCATGCTGATGCGGCCGTACCTGCCGGGGCCACCGGGCAGGCGCAGCGAGATATCCAAGTCAAAGGGCGCCCGCGGGTGCGGTAAAAAGCGCGCGGCGACAAAGTCGCCGTCGTACGCCGCGAGGTACTCGTTTTCAAAAACGCCCAGCTCGGTCTCCCAATGCGTGCAAATTTTGCCGGACATCAGATCGGTCCAGCGCAGGTAATTTTCCGTTTTCTCAGCTTCCGGGCGGGAGAAAGTCAGCCAGAACGCCTTATGTACGTGCAGGGAACCCGCCGGATAAACGATTTCACGGTCGAGCTTCATATACTTGTCCAAACCGGCCTCGCGCTGCGCTTTATCAATCAGTTCGTCGGCAAGCTCGGGCTTTCCCTCGAGCACATGACGGCGGATGTCCGCCATGTACGGGCGCAGGTCCGGCACCTCCGGCGTTTTCGCCCACTGCGGCTCATAGAGCAGCTCCTGTATGACGGCCAGCTCGTCGTGGTACGGATGGCCGGAAACGTCGATACGGTGCGAGCCGTTGCCGGAATAGAGGTAGTCGGAGGACTCCCCGGCGGGCGCGACCGAGCAGACGTTGCGCTGCGGGAGAAGCGCCGCGCGTTTTTCAACCGGCAGGAAAGGATAGGGATATTGCATTTGTCTCAATTTCATAAAAATACTCCTTTATTCTAAACAGAAAGTTCCAAACATCCCGCTGCCCGAGCCGCGGAAGGTGAAATACAGGGCGTGTACGCCGTCGGGGATGGAGACCTCGCCCGCGTAGGACGTCCAGATGTTCGTGAATTGGATGCCGTCGATCGTGCCAAGGACCTCGCCGTCCCAGGCCGTCCGGACTTCCAGTCTGCCGCTGATATAACCGCGCATACGGACCGTGATCTTGCGAACGCCCGCAAAGTCGAAATACTTGAAGCCGATTGTCGTGCCGTCGGAAACCTCGGCGATATAGCCGGTCTCCTCGTCGCCGTCGCGGCCGTCCTGGGAGATACGCGGCATCGTCGCCTGCATCCAGAGCGGGCGGCGGGGTTTAAGGGCTTTTCTTCCTGAAAGAGGTTGCAGGCCAGATAGGCGGGGTATTCGCCCTTGCCCGGCAGCGGCGCGCAGCCGCAGCAGGACGTCATCTCCACCTGCGGGATCGAGCCGTCCGGCAGGATGCGGATCTTTTCAAAACAGCCCTGACGGCTGTACGGCGTGCCGTTTGTGTGGCGGTGATAGAAGATATAGTACTCGCCGTTTACCTCCACAAGGCCGCCGTGGTTGTTGCCGCCGAAATACATCTGCTTTTCAGCGGGCTTATAGGTATCGATGTTTTTGTCGCAGTTTGAAACGATCACGCCGCCGTACCGGAAGCCGCCGTTTGGCCTGTCGCTCACGGCGTAGCACAGCTCGTTCATATGCACGGAGGAATATACAAAAATAGTACCGCGCCCCGAACTTGCGGATGGACGACGCCTCGAAAAACTCCTGGTGATCGAAAGCCGTTCCTGCGCTGTCGCGCGCACTGGGCACGACGAACACAGGCTCCTCGATCACGGTGAGCATGTCCGGCCCCAAGACGGTGCACATGGCGCCGCCGAGCTTTTTCTCATGCGGGAAGCAGACGCCGCCGGTATAGAGGTAGGTGCGGTCCCCCTCCGTCAAAACGGCGGGGTCGAACTGATGGTCGTCGGTCTCGCGGCCGCCGAGCAGCGTGCCGTCCGCATAGTGCACGTGGCCGTAGAACGCATAAGGGCCAGCCGGCCTGTCGCTCACGGCGACGGAGATGGCGGAATGGTTGCTCAGGGCGTAATAGAGGTAGTACCGCCCGTCCGGGCCGACGGTCACGTCCGGCGCGTACAGCATACCCGCGCCGTCCGGGTTTAAGGGGTCCTGCGTCTTTTTGTAGATGACGCCTTCATAGCGCCAGTCGCCGAGGTTTTCCACCGGCGCGGACCAGCACACGTAGTCGTTCATGCAGTACACAAAGCCGCGGAACTGGTCGTGCGAGCCGTAGACATAGACGCGGCCCCTCAAAGACATGCGGCTCCCCGTCCGGGGACGTATTCCCAGGAGGGCAGGTAGGGATTATGCATTACGGTTGGGTGAAAAGACATGATCTTACCTCCTACTTTGATTCGGACGCTTGTATCCATTGATCGATTCTGCTATACTGAAATATGTTGCAAAGGAGAGAGACCGGCATGAATCAGATACGCTATGTGGAGCATAACGCGGCGCACCCGGGCGGGTTCGCGTTCGACCAGCCGGAGGGGCACGACTGCTGGCTGCTGCTGCTGACGCATACGCCCGCGCTCTTTTGGGTAGACGGCACCTGGACGCGCTATCCGCCCGGGTCCGCCGTGCTGTTTGCGCCGGGCATGAAAATCCTTTATAAAGCCTGCGGGGAGCTTTACGAAAACGACTGGCTCCGCTTTGATTCCGACGAGGCGTACGTGGCCTCGTTTCCCGTCCGGGGCGTCCCGTTTTCCGTGCCGGACCCGCAGTCCGTCCACCGTCTTTTGCCAGCTCACCTGGGAACACCTGTACCACGGCGGCAAACATGCGGACAGGACCGACCACCTGATCCGTGTGCTCTTTTTTAAAGCTGCACGATGCGGCGAAAAATCAGCCGCAACCTTGAAATTACCGCGCATTTTCATGCGCTCACGGAGCTGCGCCGGGCCATTTACAGCGACCCGCAGCACAAATGGCGCGTGAAGGACATGGCCGACCGCCTGCATCTGAGCGAAGGATATCTCCAGGCTATTTACCGCAAAACCTTCGGCGTAAGCTGCATGGAGGACGTGATCGCCTCCAGGATACGCGCCGCGGAAAGCCTGCTGCAATATACCAACAAAACCAGCCTGCAAATTGCGGAGTTTTGCGGCTATGGCAATGCGGAGCACTTTTGCAGGCAGTTTAAGAAGCTGGTCGGGAAAACACCGGGGAATTTCGAAAATGGGTACGGGAAACCGCCGCTTGCGGTGAACGATCCCACTTTGGTTCTATTTTTCCATAAACCGTCGGAAACTGCAATGATATATCCACAGGTATCACTGATCTATCCTGAGAAACGTCCGGCCTTCGGGAACCGTCCGTGAAAGCGCGGGAGTTTGGGGCGGGCATTTTGTTTCCGGGCGCGGACGGGGCAAACACGGCACGGGCGCAGAATGGGGCGCGCGTTTTTCCTCCCTCGTGCGGGTAGGGGAAAGAAGCAGAGACAAGTTGGAGCGTTCGGGTGTTCCTGCGGCAGGTGAGAGAAATTCACATGCGAACATTTTCCCTTGCCGGGTGCGGGTTAAGGTACAGCGCTGGATTGCACAACTTGGCGCGTCACGCTTGGGCACCCTCCAGCACTCGTAAAACGGGCGGTCTGCGCGGGCGAGGCAAGAATGCGTGTTTTGTTTTCTGGGTGCGGGCACGGCAAACCGCGGCACCGGCACGTCGTGAACCGGCACGTCGGGGTGTCGCAACGGAGTGCGTGCACGGGTCGTCCCGCGCGGATGTTTTCTTTTCGCGCGAGGAAAATACGGCATTTACATCACGTCGGAGGGTATCCCTGCGGCAGGAAGCGCATGAGAAAGGCCGTCCCGCTAGACTGTTTTCATTTCGCTGATCGCGTGCCCGGGAAAACGGGAGGCGGAACGCTACACCTGTGCGTTGCCGCAGGGCAGGTCGTCCGTGGAAGCACCAACACCCGCGTGCGTTTCGCTTTTCTCGTGCGGATGAGGCAAAAACGCGGCGCGGACGGTCTTTGCCGCGCTCTCTTGCATGGCGGCGGCGCGTGCTATCATAAACAGGTATCAGGCGGCGAAACCCGTGTCTCCGTTTCGCCGGGAGAAAGTAAGGAGAGGGAATCATGCGTAACAAATGGATTACCGGCGTGCATCATATTGCCCTGCACCCCACGACGCCGGAGATGTTCGACCAGACGCTCGCGTTTTACTGCGGCACGTTGGGGTGCGCGACCCTACGCGCATGGGATACGGACGGGCGGCGCGGCGCGTTCCTTGACGCCGGGAACTGCATTCTCGAGATCGGCCTCGGGACGACGGCGTACGCGCGTACGGCGCGCTGCACCACCTCGCGCTGGCGGTGGACGACCTCGACGCGCTCCTGCCGCGTCTTGCGGCGGCGGATACCCGGCTGTCTCCGGCCCGCGCGTCGGCGAGCTGCCGACGGAGCCGCCCTTTCGCGCTTACGTGGCGTTCTGCGACGGGCCGTGCGGCGAGAGCATTGAATTTTTTCAGGAATTGGGCGAGGCGAAATAATGCTGCACAATATCGAACCGGAACAGTACCGCTGTGAATATACCCGCGCGCGACCGGGCCCGAGGACTACGTAATGGCCTTCCGCAAAAACGAGATTCTTTTGAAGCAGGAGGGAAACGGCCGGCTCCCGCAGGCGACGGACCTGCCGGACGTTTGCCTAGACGGACTACAGTACCTGTTTTTCCATCTCCGGGCGCGGTTTTTTCCTCTGCCCGGACGCGCCCGGGGAGACGGACGCGCTTACTTACCGCAGCACCCGCGCGCTTCGCGCCGTGCAGCCGCTTTGGATGGCGTTTGCGGGCGTGACGGCGTACCACCTCGCCGTGTGGTACGGGCACACGAAGTACTGCGGCACCTGCGGCCGTCCGATGACGCACAAGACGGACGAACGCGCCATGGTCTGCCCGGACTGCGGTAATATCCGTTACCCGGACATGTCGGTCGCGATCATTGTCGGCGTGCGCAACGGCGAGCGGCTGCTGCTCACCCGCTATGCGGGGCGCGGCCTGTCGGACTACGCGCTGGTCGCGGGTTTCTGCGAAATCGGCGAGACGCTCGAGGACACCGTGCGCCGGGAGGTCATGGAGGAGACGGGCGTCCGCGTCAAAAAACATCCGCTACTACGACAACCAGCCGTGGGGCTATTCGCAGTCACTGCTGGTCGGCTTTTTCGCGGATCTCGACGGCGACGGACCATCCACGTGGACGGCGAAGAGCTTTCCGAGGCGCTCTGGGTCCCGCGCGCCGAGGTGCAGGATCGTGGCCGGGATATCAGCATGACCGCAAAATGATGGATGCCTTCCGAAAAGGCGAAATATAAAGGAACCCCCGACGCTGGTATTGTTCTGCGCCGGGGGCTGTCGTTTTTCAGGAAAGGATTGACCGCGCCGGCTTCGCCATGCTATAGTTACTTTCAAGGAAAGGAGGTCCTTCTATGTACGATGTTTACACCGGCATCCTGCGGATGACGCGCCGTTTCCGCACGGACGGGACGTCCCATGAGCTCGTTTACGGCTTCGGGGAGGATTATGGCGACTATCTGGGCCAATACGACCTTCCCGCCATCGCCGGAGACGGCGGAGCTTTTCAAAAGATCAAAAACCTGCTTTTCTGGCTTACCGCGCGCACGGTTCATAAGGGCGATTATTCCAACGAAGCGGGTACGTCGGACAGCGCCGGCTGGCTCAGCTACGCCTTCGACGATGCCTCGCACGGTATCAACTGCGCTATGCTTGCCACAATCCTGACAGAGTGCTTGCTTGCGCTCCGCATCCCCGCGCGCGCGGTCTGGCTGCTGCCTTTTTCGCCGTATGACGGCGACAACCACGTTGTGACGGAAGCGTACGCCGCCGACCTCGCGCGTTGGGTGATGTGCGACCCGACCTACGGGTTATATGTGCAGGATGAGCAGGGGACGCCGCTGCATCTTTTTGAAATCCGCGAGCGTCTGGCAAAGCGGCAAAGGCTCACGTTCAACCCCGAGGCAAACTATAACGGCACGGAGTTTGACGCGCGGGATACGGAAACGTATTACGCCAAAGACTTCGCGCATTTCCGGGTACAGCAGTTCCAGGGGCGCAACGCCCACCTGCGGGAGGACAGCCCCGACCTTTATCTCGCGCCGGAGGGGTTTGACCCCTACGCCGGTATTTTTGCGAATCTTGAATACCGGGCGGCCTGTTATGGCGAGGGCGAGTGGCTGACCAGACAGCGTGAATGGCTTGCGCGGCAGGACGCCCCGCGCTACCTGCGCGTGCAGGATTTTTACCGCATACCGCCGGACGTGCCGCCCTGTGCGGGTTTATAAGCCAAATGAAAAGGGAGGGTTTTTTACCTTCCCTTTTTGTCCGCTATTTTCTTCTTTTTCCGGCGGACGGGGCGTTATTGTCCATCCGCTCGGGCAGGGAATCCATGCTGTCACTGTGCCAAAAACAACCGCGCAAGGCCGCGACGCGGTCGGCAGCGCGCTGCCTGAACCCAGGTGCGTTTTCGCGTCTTTTCTATTCCGGTACGCCGGGCGCAACCTCGACCGTCTTTTGAAGCCGCACCAGTTCCCCGGTGTCCTTTGCAAACGCAAATTCAGCGCAGACGGAGACAATATCGCCCGTTTCCAGCGGTTTTTCATACCACGCGCCGCTATCCGGAACCGCTTTCGCCTTGCCTGTCGCCGCGTCGTAGACGTAAAGAGGGGTACTGAACGCTGTACGGGACGCCGCGCTTTAGCACCGCCGAACCCCATACCGCGTTGATCACGGAGGGCAGCGGCACAGCGCCGTCCGCGTAGTGGACGTCCCAACGCATGGGCGTGCCGCCTTCAAAAGTAGACCGTCAGCTGCTCCGGCCCGCCGGTATAGGAAAGCAGGCAGACCGCCGTTCCGCGCGTATCGACCGCCAGCTCCACGGTAAAGACGAATGTGCTCGCGGCTTGCGCGGAAGCGTCAGCGGTGCCCGGCGTTTTGATGGCGAAGAGTGATTCGTACTTACGCTGCAATTCGTCGTATACCTCCTGCGGTACGCCGCCGGCGCGTGGCTCCCGTGTATTCGCCGCGCACGCGCACAGCAGCGTTAAAAGGGCTGCACACCATACAAATAACCACAGTTTTTTCATAAAAACCTCCCGTGCATTCCCGGTACGTCCCGCCGTTACTACAGGAACCGACGTTTGCACGCCGCGGCCATCGCTTTCTCCGTTATCCTTAGCAGCCTACGCAAGCCGTAACCATTGGCAAAGCCCACGGCCCAAGTTGGCCCTATAAAAAAGTCTATTACAGGCAAGCGACTTATTTCAAGACAAGAAGCGTCTTTCATCTTTATCATTTGCCCCTACGGCTCGTAAACGGAACATGTTTGTTTCAACCGTTCTGTTTACTAATTACTTTCTCTTGGTAGCTCGCTTCGCCCGATGCCTGCAGCATTTTTTCGAGGAACCTCCACCGGCAGAGCCGGTCGCTTTCTCAGCCGATAAAAAAAGGAACGGCGTCTGCCGTTCCTTTTTTCTTACTTTGCAATTTTCAGCCGCGCGGCATAATCGCCGATCTCGACGTCCTTTTCCATAACGGGCACGTCGATTTCGCCGAGAGTGTGGAAAGCGTCTCGCGCTCAATATCGGCGCGGTAGCGTCCACTACGGCGGCAAGCTCCGCCGCGCCGGTCGTCACGCAGATGCGCACGCGGTCGTCCACGCGGGAAGCCCGCCTCACGGCGCAGCACCTGACAGTTGCGCAGCAGGTCGCGGTAAAGACCCTCGGCGCGCAGATCGTCGGTGATTGTCGCGTCGAGCGCGACGAGCTCCTCGGCTTTGTCCGTTATGTGCGCGGCAATGTGCGGCTTTGTCCTTGTAAGGACGTTAAACTGGTCCGCGGCGACCGGGGTCTCGTAGCCCGGTACCGTCACGGCCTCGCCCGCCAGGCACTGCGCGGTCGCGGCTGCCATTTCCTCGTCCGAGAGGCCGTCGAGCAGACCCTTGACCTTCTGAAGGTCGCCCTTCAGCGTGCGGCCCGCGACCTTAAAGTTGAGCTGCAAATACTGGTCCTCCAGCCGCGACGTATCCTCTAAAAAGACGATCTCCTTGACGTTCAGCTCGTCGCGCATGACGGCGAGGTACGGGGCCAGCTCGTTTTCGTGCGCTTTGTGCAGGTAAAGCGCGGAGAGCGGCTGACGCACCTTGATCTGGCGCTCGTTGCGCAGCTTCAGCGCGGTCGCGATGACGTCGCGCGCGGCGGCGGTGGCGTCCAGCAGCGCGCGGTCGATCGCGCCCGGCTGCGGGAAGCCCGCCAGATGCACGCTCTCCGCGGCGTCCGGCTGGTACTTGCGCACGAGGTTCTGCCAGATATACTCCGTCATGAACGGGATGATCGGCGCCATCGCGCCGCAGATGTTGCGGATCGCATAAAAGAGCGCCGTGTAGGCCTCCTGCTTGTCCGCGTCCTCGCCTTCCTTCCAGAAACGGCGGCGGCCCGTGCGGACATACCAGTTCGACACGTCGTCCACGCACCGCTCGAAGGCACGCACGATGTCGGCGGTGTTATAGTTCTCATACCGGCCGTCGCGGCGGCGACAAAGTCCGCCACGCGCGAGGCAAGCCAGCGGTCGGAGAGGCTCCGGTATTCAGGCTCCGCGCCGATCGACGGACGGTCGATCTCGGCGTAGGTCTCAAAGAAGGTGTAAATGTTCCAAAGGCCCATCATTTTGCGGCGGGCCTCGTCGCCCAGGTTAAAGCCGAAACGCACGTCGGAGGCGACGTTCGCGCCCGCGTAGAGGTAGCGGATGGCGTCGGCGCCGATGCGCTCGGCGGCCTCGTCGAAGCGGATCATGAACCCGGTCTTTGAGAAGTGCGTGCCGTCCTCCGCCACGACGGAGTTATACGCCAGCACGCGCTCATAAGGCGCGCGGCCGGTCAGCGTGACGGACATAAAGAGAATCGAATAGAACCACAGGCGCACCTGCTCGCGCATTTCCGTGACCCAGTTTGCGGGGAACTGCTTTTCCCAGTAGTCGCGGTCGGAGAAGTATTTCAGCGTGGAAAACGGCGTGATGCCCGCGTCGAGCCACACGTCGCCGACGGACGGAATGCGGTTCACCGCTGCGCCGCAGTGCGGGCAGCGGATCGCGATTTCGTCGATCCAGGGGCGGTGCAGCTCCGGCAGCGCGTCCACCTTCGCCGGATCGACTGCCAGACGGCGCAGCTCGGCGCGCGAACCCACGACCGTCGCTTTTCCGCAGTCCGGACAGACATAGAAGGGCAGCGGCAGGCCGTAGTAGCGTTTGCGGGAGATGTTCCAGTCGCCCATGTTATTGAGCCAGTCGAGCATCCGCTTGCCGATGTAGGGCGGGTCCCACTTGACGCCCTCGGCGGCCTTGACGAGCTGCGGCCGGATTTCATCCGTCTTAATGTACCACTCCTCGACGAGGCGGAAGAGCACCTGGCTCTTGCAGCGCCAGCAGACCGGGTACATATGCGTGTATTCGTGGGTTTTATAAAGCTTGCCGAGCGCCTTTAACGTTTCAAACACAGGCCCGGCGGCGTCTGAAGCCGAAAGGCCGGAGAGGAAGTCGTAATTGTCATAAAACCTGCCGGATTCGTCGATTGGACAAATCTCGGCAAGGCCCAGCGCGCGTCCAAGCTCGAAGTCCTCCGCGCCGCAGCCCGGCGCGATGTGCACGACGCCGGAGCCTTCGTCCGCGGCGACCTCGTCCCACGGCACGACCTTGTGCTCGACGCCCGCCTGCACAGGCAGCATTGGGAATATGGACTCGTAGGAAAGGCCGACAAGAGCCTCGCCCTTCAGGGTTTCAATGACGTTCTTCGCACCGTCGATATAGCCGAGCGAGCTTTTCGCCAAAACGAGCGGACGCGTCGAGTCGTCCGTCAGGATTTTTACATAGGTCATCTCCGGGTTGACGGCCAGCGCCACGTTTGCCGAAAGCGTCCACGGCGTGGTAGTCCAAACGAGCAGGTCAAAGTCGCGTCCTTCCATCGGCACGCGGACGAATACCGCCGTGTGCGTCACTTCCTTGTGCGAGCCGGTCATCTCGTGCTCGGAGAGCGAGGTGCCGCAGCGCGGGCACCACGGCATCGGGCGGTTTTCGGTCGTGATCCAGCCGCGCTCGTCGCAGACTTTCAAAAGTGCCAGATGCCCTCGATGTTTTCATCGGAGTTCGTATAATAGGAGTTCTCCCAGTCCATCCACTGGCCGAGGCGTTTGCTTTGCTCGGTGATGATGCCGGAGAACTTTTTCACGCGGTCAACGCAGCGGCGCGTAAATTTGTCCATGCCGTAGGCCTCGATATCGCGCTTGCCGGAAAAGCCCAGTTCCTTTTCGACCTCGACCTCGACCCAGAGGCCCTGGCCGTCAAAGCCGTTGCGATAGTGACAGGCGTGGCCCGTCATGCCCTTATAGCGCAGGATGATATCCTTGATGCTGCGTCCCCAGGCATGGTGAACGCCCATGGGATTATTGGCCGTGATCGGCCCGTCGAGAAAACGGAACACGGGGCCGTTTTCGTTTTGCTGCATCAGCTTTTTCTGAAAACCCTCGCGTTCCCAGAGCTCCAGGATCTCGTGCTCCATTTGGATAAAGTCAGGTTTTTTTCATACATACCCTCCCGGCATTATTTGATCGCGACCGGCGCCTGCGCGCCGGACGTTTCTTTTTATTTGCGCGGTACAAAAAAGCCCGTCCCGCAAAAGGACGAGCTTTGCCCGTGATACCACCTTATGCGCGTACCCGCGATACGCCTCCCCGGTAACGGCGGGAACCCGTCGCGGCCTACTGGGCCCGCGCGTTGCGCGGCACCGTTTCAGCGCGCGGCTCGGGAGTGATTTGCCGTGCCGCCGCGCCGCCGGGCTTCCACCATCCCCCGCTCTTTTTGCGCTTTGTGCCGCACAGTGCTCTCCGTCACAGCCTTTAACAGAATATTTATACACCGGAATTGACGGTTTGTCAAGGGTTTTCTTACGAAATCCAATACTCTCGCGAGGGTTTTCATTTTTTCAAAAACCGGTAGGGTTCTTCGGGGGACGTATATCAAAACCCCATTTCTTTTGTTTCGGCAAAGAAACGGGGTTTTGGATCCCCAAAGAAAAGACGGCCGAGGGACTTCCGTGTCCCCGGTCCCCTCACCGGCGAGGAGAGTAACCCAGCACTGCACTATCGAATCTTTTCTGGTGGAGTGTCCGTCTTGCCATTTCGTTACGAGAGGGCACTGATGGAATGTTTCTCCGGCGCGGCGTGCGCGTGCAGGCAAGGCAACAGCTCATTCACAAAAAACCTCTACCTGCGGAAGAGGGACGGCATTTTTTCGTGCAAGAGCCGGTGGCAAATACCTCCTGCTCTTTATACACGCTGTTTCTGCGAGTTCGAGTCGATCTGATCTACCAGCAGGTTCAGGAGCGCGGATAGTACGGCGTTTGACGTGATTAGTTGAAAATGCGGCTCCTCTTCTACATATATTTCTTTTATCGCCTGCAAAACGGCTATTTTGTAATGACGTTCGGGCTGAAGCCGCAAAATATAATGCGTGTGGTCTATGTTATAGGTAAGCGTATAGCTGGCGCTGCATTCGTCCGTATATGCTCTTTTGTAAAGCGTGCTGCACAAGGCTTCATATTGTTCTTTTTTCAACTGGCGGATTATCATGAGTAATCTCCTTTCTTTTTTTATGTGGAGATTTTATCACCTTTTTGTCGTATTTTTGTTGCATATGTACTTTGTTTAAGTACAGAGAATTTGGAGGGGGCAAGAAAGTAGCAATTATTGGGTCAAGGGGAGTGAATGTACCGAATATTGGAAGTTATCTGCCAAAGAATGTGTCGGAAATTGTCTCTGGTGGGGCGCGGGGTGTAGATATGGCCGCTCGGTCATATGCATTGTCGCGCGGGCTTAAGCTGACTGAATTTTTGCCGCAGTATGAGCGGTATGGGCGCGCGGCGCCCATAAAACGGAATGTCCAAATCGTCGATTATGCGGATTTTGTTATCGCCTTTTGGGATGGTGCAAGTCGCGGAACAAAATTTGTAATAGACTATTGTAATCGTATTTCACGGAACATCAGGTTTACTTATTCTAAAGCCGCGGCATAACGCAAAACGGCTCCCCAGATTATCGCGCGGCAGCTATGACCCTCTCCCGCCGGTGAGGGTTCGGATTGTTCTGTGGCGAAGCAGTTGTCTCACGGCACGGCGGAGACGCGTCGCAGAACCAGTTCTCCTTCGGCGGCCCCCGCGCCAGAGGGTTTCAGGGGGAGAGTTGTCAGGCGATTTGCGCCTGACGCCCCCTGACCGTCTTTTTCTTTTGGGTCAAGAACCATTTCTTTTTTGACGGGACAAAGAAATGGTTCTTAAAGAGGATGAACCCCTTTCGGGGTTTTACTATTGAAACTTTTGCTTGAAAGCGCGCGCGGTTTGTACTATACTATTCCTGTCAAGAGACATATTTTGCGTATTAGGAGGCAGTTTGCTATGAAGCTCAGCGTTTTAACGGCAGTTTTGTACAGCACCGACCTTGAGGGCGCGTTCCGCTATCTTTCAGAACGCGGCGTGCACAGCGTAGAGCTCCCCTCGGGCGGCTACACCGGGAACCGTCACCTCGACCCCCGCGCGGCTTCTCTCAGACGGACGGAACTGCAAAAGGTCCGCGACCTCCTGCAAAAATACGATATGGAGATCTCGGCCCTCGCCTGCCACGGAAACCCCGTCCATCCGAACCAAGAGACCGCCGAGGCCTACAACAAAATTTTCGAGGACAGCGTCCTGCTCGCCGAAAAACTCGGCGTCGGCACGGTCGTCACCTTCTCCGGCTGCCCCGGCGACTGCCCGGAGTCGAAGTACCCGAACTGGGTCACCTGTCCTTGGCCGGAGGACTTCCTCACCATCCTTGATTACCAGTGGAACGACGTGCTGATCCCCTACTGGAAAAAGGCCGCGGCCTTTGCCGAGGCGCACGGCGTGCACAAAATCGCGCTGGAGCTTCATCCGGGATTCTGCTGCTATAACCCTGAAACGCTCCTAAAACTCCGCGCGGCGGTCGGTCCCGCGATCGGTGCGAACCTCGACCCCAGCCACTTTTTCTGGCAGGGCATCGACATCGTCGCGGCCATCCGTACCCTCGGCGACGCGATTTACCACTTCCACGCGAAGGATACGAAGGTGGACGCCATCAACACAGCGAAAAACGGCGTGCTCGACACAAAGCACTATGCCGAAGAGCTCGACCGCTCTTGGATCTTCCGCACCGTCGGCTACGGCCACGGCGAGGAGACCTGGCGCGCCATCCTCTCGAACCTACGCATGGTGGGCTACGACGGCGCCGTCAGCATCGAGCATGAGGACGGCCTGATGTCCGCCGGCGAAGGGCTTGACAAGGCAATTGCATTCTTAAAACCCATCCTGATGGTGGAGGATACCGGCGCGATGTGGTGGGCATAACCCCCATCCGTCCGTAAAAAAGAACAGCGTTTGCGGGCGGGGAACCTTTCTCCGTCCGCTTTTTTATCCCGTATAGACATGTATGAACAAGGAGAACGCCCATGAACATTGATACCCTGTGCCTGCACGCGGGCTACCAGCCGAAAAAACGGCGAACCGCACGCGCTGCCCATCTACCAGAGCACCACATACGAATACACTTCGACCGACCATGTCGGCAAGCTCTTCGACCTCGAGGCGGACGGGCATATGTATTCGCGCATTTCAAATCCGACCGTCGCCTGCGTGGAGGAAAAGAACGCGGCGCTCGAGGGCGGCGTCGGCGCCGTGTGCACCACGTCCGGCCAGTCCGCGACCTTCCTGTCCTTAACGAACATCCTGTCCGCGGGCGACCACTTCATCGCCTGCGCGCAGATCTACGGCGGCACGACGAACCTGCTCTCCGTCACAATGAAGCGTTTCGGCATCGACGTCACGTTCGTCGACTGCAACGCGAGCGACGAGGGAGCTCCACGCCGCCTTCCGCGAGAACACCCGCGCGGTGTTCGGCGAAACGATCTCGAACCCCTCCATCGACCTACTCGACATCGAGCGCTTTGCGCGCGTTGCGCACGCGCACGGCGTGCCGCTCATCGTGGACAATACGTTCGCGACCCCCATTCTCTGCCGTCCGATCGAGTTCGGCGCGGATATTGTCCTCCACTCGACGACGAAGTACATGGACGGACATGCGGTCGTCGTCGGCGGCGTGATCGTGGACAGCGGCAACTTCGACTGGACGGCCTCCGGGAAGTTCCCGGGCCTCACAACGCCCGACGAGAGCTACCACGGCATCGTCTACACGGAGAAGTTCGGCCGCGCGGCGTACATCACAAAGCTGCGCGTACAGCCTCGTCCGCGACCTGGGCACCTACCCCTCGGCCATGAACGCCTTCCTTTTAAACCTCGGCCTCGAGACGCTGCCGCTGCGCATGGAGCGCCACAGCAAAAACGCCGGGATCGTGGCGAAGTATATGGAGGCTTCCCCGAAATTTGAGAGCGTGAAGTACCCCACGCTTGCGAGTCATCCGCAGCACGCGCTCGTTTCAAAGTACCTGCCGAACGGCTGCTCCGGCGTCATATCCGCCGTTGTCGCGGGCGGACGCACGGGTGCGGCGCGCTTCCTCGACCACTTGAAGCTCGCCTCGCAGGTCGTCCACGTCGCGGACATCCGCACGCTCGTCCTGCACCCGGCCAGCTCCACGCACCGCCAGCTCTCCGAAGAGATGCTTGTAGCCGCGGGCATCACGCCGGGCCTCATCCGCTTCTCCTGCGGCTGCGAGAGCGCCGAGGACATCGTCGCGGACATCGAGCAGGCGCTGGCTTTTCGTATAAGCACCGCGCGTTTTCCCGGCGAAAAGAAACGCCGCAGCGCCGTCTGAGCCCCAATGATAGCAAAGTCCCCGCCGGGTTCACCCGGCGGGGGGTATATGAACGGGCTATGCCGCCGGCGGCATGCCGGGATAGTCGGCCGTTCGTCCTGGAGGAAAGGGCCCTCATTCAAATATATGTGATTTCTCCCGGACGGTTCCCCCGTCCGGCGGGCCTGCCGCGGGCCGCCGACGCGCGAAATGCGCGCGAACGGACTCTTTTCGCCCCGAACCCACGCGGCTGGACGCGGGGCGCGCGTCCCTATGAAAGAAAAATAATTTACAGGATGGCAATATGATCAAATTTTCCCCATCGATACTTGCCGCAGACTTTGCCGCGCTCGGGCGCGACGTCCGCGCCGTGGAGCAAGCGGGCGCGGACTATCTCCACTTCGACGTGATGGACGGGCACTTCGTCCCGAATATTTCCTTCGGGCTGCCGGTGCTGCGTTCCATCCGAAAAGAGTACGGCGCTCCCGCTGGACGTCCATCTGATGATCAGCGAGCCGGATCGGTATCTTGAAAAGTTTGCCGCGGCCGGCGCGGACATCCTCACGGTACATCTGGAAAGCGCGGGCGATACGCGCGCGCAGCTGCGCCGCATCCGGGAGCTGGGCGTCCGTCCGTCCGTCTCCATCAAGCCCGCGACGCCGCTTACGGACGTCCTGCCGCTTCTGCCGGAGCTCGACATGGTGCTCATCATGACGGTGGAGCCCGGGTTTGGCGGGCAGGGCTTCCTGGCGCAGACCGTCCCGAAGATCCGGGAGCTACGCCGCATCATTGACGAAAATCACTATCCCTGCGATATAGAAATAGACGGCGGCGTGAAAAAAGAGAACGTCGCCGCGATTACCGGGTATGGGGCAAACGTCATCGTCGCGGGATCGGCGGTGTTTGCCGCCGCCGACCCGGGCGAGGCGCTGAGAGACCTGCGCCGGGAAACGGAGGAGTAATTCATGCAAATGGGCATTGTTGGCCTGCCGAACGTCGGCAAAAGCACGCTTTTCAACGCGATCACAAGCTCCGCGGCCGAGGCCGCGAACTACCCGTTCTGCACCATCGACCCGAACGTGGGCGTCGTCCCCGTGCCGGACGAACGGCTCGACGTGCTGGCGGAGATGTACCACCCCGAAAAGTACACGCCCGCCGTCATTGAGTTCGTGGATATCGCCGGGCTCGTGCGCGGCGCGTCCCGGGGCGAGGGGCTTGGCAACAAGTTTCTGGCAAACATTCGCGAGGTGGACGCCATCGTCCATGTCGTGCGCTGCTTTGAGGACGAAAACGTCGTCCACGTTTCCGGATCGCTCGACCCGGCGGACGATATTGTCACGATTAACCTCGAGCTTATCCTCTCCGACATGGAGGTACTCGCGCGCCGCATCGACCGCAGCGAGAAGCTCGCAAAGGGCGACCGGAAGTATCTGGCCGAAGCGGACCTCTTCCGCCGTCTGATGGCGCACCTGGAAGCGGAGCAGCCGCGCGCACCTTCGACTGCACGGACGAAGAGCGCGAGCTTGTGCGCACGGTGGCGCTCATCTCGGCAAAGCCCGTCATTTACGCGGCAAACCTCGACGAAAACGGCTTTGCGGACTATGAGGCGAATCCGCTTTACCAGAAAGTCAGCGCGGTCGCGCAAGCGGAGGACGCGCGCGTCCTGCCCATCTGCGCAAAACTCGAGCAGGAGATCGCCCAGCTCGACGACGACGAGCGCGGGATGTTCATGGAGGAGCTCGGCATCCGCGAGAGCGGCCTGTCGCGCCTGATCAAGCTGAGCTACGCGCAGCTCGGCCTCATTTCCTACCTCACGGCCGGGCCGAAGGAGGTCCGCGCCTGGACGATCGAACGCGGCACAAAGGCTCCGCAGGCCGCCGGTAAGATTCACTCCGACTTCGAGCGCGGGTTTATCCGCGCGGAGTGCGTCGCCTACGACGACCTCATCGCCTGCGGCTCCATGACGGCCGCGAAGGAGCGGGGCCTCGTTCGCAGCGAGGGCCGCGACTACGTGATGCAGGACGGCGACGTGGTGCTCTACCGCTTTAACGTATGACGGAGGCCGCAAAGCCGCGCCGTGCGCGCATCGAGGCGCTGGACGTCATCCGCGGCATCCTGATCCTCGGCATGATCTGCGATCACATCCTGTACGACTGCGTGACGTACCTCGACGTGCCGTACCGCTTTTTCGATAACCCCATCCGTCTGACGGTGCATTATATCGGCGCGTACCTCTTTATCCTGCTCTCGGGCGCGTCGTCGTCCATATCGCGCTCAAACTGGCGGCGCGGGCTGGAGCTCGCCGCCGTCGCCGCGGGCGTGACGCTCGTGACGTGGCTCGGCAACCACGACGCCTTTATCGTGTTCGGCATCCTGCACTGTCTCGCCGGCTGTACCCTGCTATATGCGCTCCTGCGCCCGGCGCTCGAGCGTATCCCGCAGCGCGTGCAACCTTGGCTGTGGGTGTTACTGACCGTCGCGGCGTTTCTATTGACCGACGTGGTGCGTACGGATATCCCGGGGCTCTGGGCGTTCGGCTTCCCGACGGCGGACTTCTTTTCCTCGGACTATTTCCCGCTGCTTCCCTGGGTTTTCGTCTATTTCCTCGGCGCGTGGGCCGGACCCGTTATTTTTGAGTACCGCCTGCCCGCCTGGTTTTACCGCATCCGCTGTGACTGGTTGGCCTATGTCGGCCGCCACAGCCTCATCATTTATCTGGCGCACCAGCCGGTCGTGCTCGGCCTGATCCTGATTATCGCCGACCGTCTGTGACGTGCGGAAGGAGGACCTTTTATGAGAGACTATGCCCGCGAGACGGAGGAACGCGTCGCGTTTATTCGAGCGTGATGGCGGACGCGCACGCACATGCGCTGGTGTTCGCCAATTCCGGCGGCAAGGACAGCGCGCTCGTCGGCATCCTGTGCAAACTCGCGTGCGAGGATACGCTCTCCATCATGATGCCCTGCCACTCCAAGCGCAACTACGAGGAGGACCTGTCGGACGCCGCCGCCCTGTGCGGGCAGTTCGGCATCGAGTCGATCACCGTGGACCTCACCGCCGCGCGCGAGGCGGTGCTCTCCGCCATCGGCGTTTCTCAGGACGTGACGCCGGAGGCCGCGTCGAACATCGCCCCGCGCCTGCGCATGACGGTCGATTACGCCGTCGCGCAGAGCCGCGGCGCGCTCGTCGCCGGTACCGGCAACCGCAGCGAGACGTATGTGGGGTACTTTACCAAGTGGGGCGACGGCGCTTACGACTTTAACCCCATCTACGACCTGACCGTCACGGAGGTCTATGAGTTCCTCGACTACTTAAACGCGCCGGAAAACATCATCCGCAAAGCGCCGTCCGCCGGGCTCTTCGAGGGCCAGACGGACGAGGGGCAGCTCGGCGTCACGTACCGCCAGATCGACGACGTGATCCTGACCGGACGGACGGACGACCCCGCCGCGCGGGAGAAGATCGAGCGCTATCACCGCGCGACGGCGCACAAGCGCAGCGACCCGCCGCGTTACGGCGCGTAAACGGAGAAAATATGCCGCCGCTTCAAAGGCGCTGCTTTCAGAAGCCTTGGGTGTGGAAATCGCCTGTCCGCAGGCACAGATTCTGCACGCCTGCAATGGTTTTTATGGCAACGCCGCTTTCCTGCGGCGGCGTTTTGCCGTATGTAGGAAAGAACGGCCGTGGAGGGCCGCGCCATGCAGATTGAGAACAATATCATAAAGGATTACCTGAAAAACTGTTACTTTATAATCGGTACGGCGTATGCCGGAAAATCGACGATGTGCGCCATGCTCGCGGCTCGTTACGGGATGATCCACTGTGGGGAAAATACAATATGGACCGCATCCTCGAAATTTCGACAGAGGAAAACCAGCCGAACCTCAGTTATTTCCGCACGAAGGAGAGCTGGCAGGCGTACCTCGGCCGTCCGCCGGAGGAATTCGAGCGCTGGTTCCATGCTAACGAGGAGGAACTGGCCGGGTTCGAGGTGGCGGAGTTACTTCGGCTCTCATCCGGGCGGCGTGTGATTGTTGACACCAACATCCCTGCCGCCTGCTGCGGGAGATCTCGGACTATCAGCATGTAGCGGTTTTGCTCTCGCCGCAGTCGCTCGCCGTAGAGCGCTTTTTTGACCGTGACGACCCGGAAAAACAGTTCCTGCTCTCGGAAATCCAAAATCGCCCGAGCCGCGGAAGCTATACGAAAACTTCCTTTGCGTGTATTGCCCGGGTGAATAGCCGGGAGAATTACGACGCCTTCCTAAACAGCGGGTTTTTCACGCTCGTCCGCGAAGGGGGCGGCGCCGACACCCGCGAGGAGACCCTGCGCGCGCTGGCCGTCCACTTTGGGCTGGAGGCGTAGGCACGCTTTTGCAAAAAGAAAGGAGCCACTATGCACTGTGAAAACAAGCCGGAGCTCCGGCTGGATCATATGCGGGAGACGGAGCTTCCGGCCTACCGGGCGCTCTATCTGGAGGCGTTCCCGGAGAGCGAGCGCAAGCCGTTTTCCTGCTCCAGAGCCGCGCGGCGGAGGGCCGGGCGGAGCTGCTCTCCATCCGTTTCGAGGGCGCGTTTGCGGGACTTGCCGTCACGCTGCTCTATCGGGACTATGTGCTCGTCGATTACCTCGCCGTCTCGCCCGATTACCGCAACCACGGCATCGGCGCGCGCGTGCTCGACCTGATCCGCGATCGCTATGCCGGGCGGCTGATTTTCCTGGAGATCGAGGAGCCCCGGACGGAGCTTCAAGAGCGCCGCCGGAATTTTTATATTCGCAACGGCATCCTGCCCACGGGGCTCGCCGTCGAGCTTTTCGGCGAGGACATGCTCATCCTCTCAGACGGCGGCAGGGACGTGCCATATGACGATTACGCCGCGCTGCTGCTCTATGCCGCCGGGCCGCATACGAAGGGAAAGGTCAAGTTCCGTGGGTTCACGCCCCCGGTCAGATAAATACGGCGCGCCGTTGTCCCGCTTTTGGGGTTTGCGCCGCCTGAAAGGGTGTTCTCTGATGGGCCGTGTCCGCCGTTTTCTTGCGATAGCGCGGGTTTCCGTAAGTGCGCTGGCCCTGTCCTCTCCCGTGCCGCGCGGTAAGGCGCAGCAACGCAGGCGGCGAGGCAGAATCTTGCGCGGACTTTCAGAAATCCGTCCCCGGCAGGCGCAATGTCTTTCGCTTGTCGCACGCCTCTTGCCGCGATGCAACAAGCCGGGCCGCGTCTGGGCAGGCCGGGGCAGCACCCGCTCCGACCGCATCCGTCTGCTTCCCAGGGCTCTGCAGAATAGCCGTTTTGTCACTTTTCCTCTCGCCTGAACGACGATACAAGAGTGCTCCCGCCGCTTCTTCGCGCAAAGCTTTTCATGATAAAGAACCTTCCGTCCGCAAGTTGCGGATGGAAGGTTCTTTTTTGTTCCGGCGCGCGCCGTTTCCGCATACCGCGGCATAAACGGCGCGCTTCCGGCATATGCTGAAACGAGGTTTTGCCCAAACAAAGGGCGTGTCCCGCCCTTTCGCGCGCCCGGCACGGCGGTTTTTCTGTTCATATCGAAAAGCTTTGAGAGGACGACATATGAGAACAAATATCATACGTATCACGGCATTCATCCTGGCGCTGGCCATTATCCTGGTATGCGGAGCCTCCTGTTTGCGGGGACGACGGGAACCCTCCCAGGAGGAGCAGCCGGAAACAGAGGATCCCGCAGACACGCAGGCCGCCGTCTCCGCGCGGCGCGGCGACGCAAAAAACACGGCGCCACCCGCCCCGGCGGGAGAGACGGCGCAGACGGCGGCGCGTTCCACGGACCCGCAGACGTCACACGCGTCGAAAGCGCGTGACCGGGACGACGGTATCCCGGACGGGCTTTCTGAAGAGGCCCCCGCGCGGGACAAGACGTCCGGAGGCGCGGCGGCACAGACTCGAAGGACGACGGGTACTTAGCGGAAGACCCCACGGTAGCGGGCAAAACCGCGCCGCGCGCGGCTGAAAAGCCGCTGGCGCAGCCGGTACACCGGATGCGTCCGATGAGACGGCCGCACCCGAACAGCCGACCGCGGGCGGGACATCCGCGCTTTCCCGTGACGGTACGGAAACCGGCGATGCGGTACCGGACAAGGCCGTCCCAGACGCGGCGGCGAGCGCCGCCGACGCGGAGACCGTGCAGTCCGACGCGGAAGAGGATCGCTACGACGCGCTCACGCTCTCGGAGGATGATCTGGAACTACTCGCGCGGCTCGTGTATCTCGAGCGCGCGGCGAACCCTACGACGGCCAGGTGGCCGTCGCCGAGGTGGTCTTAAACCGCGTCGTATCCGACCGCTTCCCGGACACCGTGGAGGAGGTCATTTACCAGACCGGGCAGTTTACGCCCGCTTCCTACATAGAGAGCACAACGCCCGGCGAGGAGCAGTATGAGGCGGTGGCGGACGCTGTGGACGGCGAAACATGCGTGACAGGCGAGGACGTCGTATTTTCTCCGGCGCGCCCTACAACGACCGGGTCTATGCAGTGATCGGAAATCATTATTTCTGCGAGCTGTAAGCCCCGTCGCCGCCGGAACGGGCGGCAGAACCTCGAACCGCGTCCTTCGCCCCGCGTTACCGGGGCGAAGGACGGCGGTGCAAAAAACCACGCTGGACGAAAAATACCGTCCGGCGTGGTTTCTTTTATGATGTTAGTGTTCCCTTTCGGGAGAGTGCTCCTGCCGCATAAATTTGGAATGATGCTATGATATACAATAATTGTGTTTACGCAATGCCTGATAAGTCTGGGAAGGTCACTTTCTTTGAAACAATCGTTGCTTGAACGCTTTTATTTTATGACTGTAACGGCTTGTGAAGATGATACCACATAGGATCATGCCGATTGCAACGCCTTCAAGAAAGTCTGAGATTACACTTAAAACTGCATGTTGGCTGAGTGCCGTATGGTTCATTAAGCTTGAAATAAACCAACAAATCGCGCCTGCCAGTAACAGTAAATGGATACGTTTCGCATACCGTTCTGTTTCCACACTCGTATACTCTACCGCTTTACATACCGTTTCTTCCATGTCACAATTCATTTTCCCGCTTTTCCTCTCTCCGTCAAGTAATTCTCGAAGGTCAACCTCATAATAGTCAGCAAGCGCTATTAAAATATCTAAATCAGGCAGATTGTTTCCGTTTTTCCCAACGAGATACCGTTCTGTTTGATACAGAAAACTTCTCTGCAAGTTGTTCTTGCGTAAGCCCCGTTTGCTTCCGAAGTTCCTTTAAAAAGGCTCCTGTTTTTGCTGATTCATTAAGGATTAACCCCCTTCCGATAAAAAGGATAACGAATATTAAAACGGAAAACCAGGACAAAAAGCGAGAACTGCCGTGGTTATTCGCCGGACATACCTTGTCCAGTTCTATCTTCGCTGATATATTTGTGCTCACAATGCCCATTTTTAAAATGATGTTCAGTGAGTACACGATGCCGAAAGGGACATTTTAAGAGGCCGGTGCCGCCAGAAACGGAGCGTCAGCCTTCCGTTTCCGTCTGGCTCCCGTGCATGTCGTTTTACAGGCGGTACGTCACAAGGCTCTCGAGCGGCTTCCTGGGCCGCGCGTTCGGCTGTTCGTCGGCATAGCCCAGCGCGACCGCGGCGACGAGCTGATGCTCCGTCTCTAAAAACGCGGTCAACTCCGGATAGGCAAAGAAGGTGTTCGCGATCCACAGCGACCCGACGGACAAGTCCTCCGCTTTTAAGAGCATATTCTGGATCGCCGCGCCGATGGACTGTGTGTTGACAAGCTCCGAGACATGCTCGTCCGCGCTGTTCGGCGCAAACGGCGACTTGTCACAGCAATTGAGCACCGCGACCAGCACCGGCGCCTGACAAATGATACCAAGCGTGTACCAGGCGTCCGGCAGGCCGCCGCTGGACTCCGGCAGCAGCGGCGCGTCCGTTTCGCGCTGCAAGCCCGCCTCCATGCAGGCGCAAAACGCCGCTTTTGCTTCCTCGCCCAGCACGACGAAGCGCCACGGCTGCGCGTTTTCCCGGACGGCGCGACACGGGCCGCGTCCAGGACCGCGTCGATCACATCGCGCGGCAGCGCGTCCGGACGGAATTTGCGAATACTTCTTCTTGTGTAAATGGCATCCATGCCCATGGGAGGCACCTCGTTTCCTTTCTTGCGGCGGGTATTTCCCCGCCGATCTGCCGCCCGCGCCGTACTTGTTCAGACCGCCCCGGAATGCGGGATCGCGGCTGTTTAAAGCCTCCAAAACGGAAAATGCACCCGGGAGCACCGCGCTTTCCAGCGAAACTCCGGCATACATGATAGCGCTCCTAAATAGGTTTTTCCATTTTTGAATAAGTGATACAGACTAGGGCTGCCTGATCTATAATTCGTGCAATGCCGCAGTTGCGGCATGAGCCAAAAAATGCGGTTTTGGCGCGCAAACCTCCGTCGCCGTCAAACGTCCGCCCCGCGATGCAAGCGTGCTGCCGTCGCCGGTAAACGCCCGTCCCGCGAAGTGCGCGCCGCCGTTAAAACGCCCGCTGGAAGGTCTTGTGGCTTTTGACATGCCGGTAACCGCAGCGCTCGTAAAAGACGTGCGCGCCCGCGCGCTCCATCCCGGAGCTGAGCCGCACGCCCGAAAAACCTGCCGCACGCGCCCAGTCTTCCAGTCGCGCCAGCAGCGCCCGGCCGACGCCGAAGCCCTGCGCGTCCTGCGCCACGGAGAGCGCGAGGACGTTTGCCACCGGCGCATGATAGAGCGTGCGGTAGGGCTGGCCGTGGATGTAGCCCAGAACCGCGCCCTCGCGTTCCGCCGTGGCGATGGCGAGCGCGCCGAAGCCGACATGGCTCAATCCGTCGCCGATCATGGAATACCGCTTGAGCACCAGCGGCACCCCCAGCAGCGACGCACACAGCGACACGAGCACGCCCACGACGAGCGCGCGCACGAGAAACGGATACGATAGCATTTCGAGGATGACTTTCATAGCTTCCGCCCTCCCAGAAACCGGCGCGCGGCATCGCTCTGCTTATACTCCGCCGCCGTGCCAAAAAAGAGCTGCTGGTGGCCCAGGTGCAGCACGTGTGTAGCGTAGCGCAGGGCGGCGTCGATGTCGTGCGTGACCATGATGACCGTGATGTCATTGCAGAGGTTCACGAGCTTGATGAGGTTATACAGTTCCCCCGTCGCCACGGGGTCGAGCCCCGTGACCGGCTCGTCGAGCAACAGGAGCTTGCGCGTGGCGCACAGGGCGCGCGCGAGCAGCACGCGCTGCTGCTGGCCGCCGGAGAGCGCCTGATAGCTGTGGTGCGCCAGATCCTCGATGCCCATGCGCTCCATGTTCTCCTGCGCACGGGCGCGGTCGGCCCGCGAATAGAATGGGCGGCCGTGCATCTGGTTGATGCAGCCCGAGCGCACGACCTCCGCCACGCTTGCGGGAAAGTGCGCCGCCCGGCGCTTCTGCGGGAGGCCTACCAGCGTTCCCTGTGCGCGTTTGCCGCGTACGACGGCGAGCGCCTGGCGGGCGTCGTACGCGCCGTGGGCGACGGTGCGTCCATCCTCTATGTGCAGGACCTGCTCGTGCACCCGGACTATCAGCGCCGGGGATTGGGACCCGGCTGCTGCGCGCGCTGCTCGCCGCGTTCCCGGACGTTTATCAGACCGTGCTCCTGACGGACGATCAAACCCCAACCGCAGCGTTTTATGAGAGCCTTGGCTTTTCGCGCGCCGCGTCGCAGGGGTGCGCGGCGTTCGTGCGGATTTCACCGCCGCCCGGAGACGCCCTGGGAAGCTGATCTTCGGCCGAAACGGCGCTCACAACAGTCATCCCACGCAGAAAAATAACCAGCCCGCCGGCTCCTTTGTGCCGGCGGGCTGGTTTTATAAGGCGGTATGTTTTTCTTCCGTTGCCGTGGACCTCAGGCATCCGCGTTCCTTTGCGAGCAGCAGATAGGAGAGCGGGAGCGCCTTTTACCGTCGTAGGCCGGAGTGATCCCCACGTCGTGGGCGTATTCCTCAAAACGTTCCAGCCGCAGTCCCGCGCGCAGTACGCCGCCAATGATGTCGGACACCGTATGCGTGAAACTGGTAAAGGTCGGGAGTCGTAAGTCTCCGAGAGATAACCCATACCGCTGTTTTCCAGCCAGGGCGTGTCCGGAAATAGGGATAGGCCACGCGCACCTCCCCTTCGCGGTACGTCTCCTCGCCCGGAACGGGCAGCAGGCACAGGAAGGGGTGCGAGTCGTGAATGAGCAGCGCGCCGCCCGGTTTCAGGCACCGTTTTACCAGTGCGAACACCGGGTCCAGCGCGCGGAACCACGGCAGCGCGCCGACCGTGAAAAAGATAAAGTCAAACTGGCCCGCATACTGCGCGGGCAGTTCCAGCAGGTTGCACGCCTCAAACGTACACGCCGCGCCGACAGCCTTCGCCGTTTCGCGTGCCTGTGCAACCAGGTTTTCCGCGATATCGAAGCCATATCCCCGCGCGGGTGCCAAGCTGCATCAGCGAGAGGAGCTCCCGGCCGTTATTGCAGCAAAACTGCGCCACGGTCTTTCCGCGAAAATCCATGCTCTCCAGCGCGCGCACAATGTCCGGGTGCAGAAAAGGCAGATGCTCGCTCAAAAGACGCGCGGCGTTATCGTCGCCCCAGCCGGGCTTCCTGTGACGGAACGCATCCTCCCAGGCCAGCTTATTTGATTGAATATAGTCCATGTCGTTTCCTTTCGCCAAGTGAGCGGGCTTTCCTCACGAAAGCCGGGTTTTAAAGTCCTCATACCCAAACCGGCGCACGATCTCGCAGTCGCCGTCCGTCCTCCGCCAGACGATGGCGGGCAGCGGCATTCCGTTAAAGGTGTTATTTTTCACCATGGAGTAGATCGCCATGTCGCAAAACGTCAGGCGGTCGCCCGCGTGGAGGGGACGGCTAAAGGAGTAATCGCCGATTACATCCCCGGCCAGACACGTCGGCCCCGCCAGACGGTACGTATACGCGCCTCACCCGCCTCGCCCGCGCCCTCAAGCGGCGGACGGTAGGGCATTTCAAGCACGTCCGGCATGTGACACGCGGCGGACGTGTCGAGTATAGCGATTTTCATGCCGTTTTCCACGATGTCGAGCACCGTTGCGTCCAGATACCCGGCGTCGAGCGCCACGGCTTCGCCCGGCTCGAGGTACACCGTGACGCCGTAGCGCTCCTGCACGCGCCGGATACAGCGCTCAAGCCGCGCGATATCGTAGCCCGGGCGCGTGATGTGGTGCCCGCCGCCAAAGTTCAGCCACTTCATGCGCGGCAGGAGATCCCCGAAACGTTCTTCCACGGCGTCCAGCGTCGTCTCGAGTGCTTCGGCGTCCTGCTCGCAGAGCGTGTGGAAGTGAAGTCCCGTCACGCCGGAGAGATCCGCGCCGCGAAGCTGCGCCGCCGTCACGCCGAGCCGCGAGCCCGGCGAACACGGGTCGTAGATCGCGTGCGCACCTTGCGTCGAGCATTCGGGATTGACGCGCAGGCCGCATTCGCCGCCCGCGGCGAGAACTTTCCCGCGGTAAGCGGCAAGCTGCGCGAGGGAGTTGAACACCACATGCCCGCAGATCGCGGCAAGTTCGTCCATGTCCTCCGCGCGGTAGGCCGCCGAAAGACGTGGCACTCGCCGCCAAACGACTCGTGCGCGAGCCGCGCCTCGTAAAGGCCGCTGGACGTCGTGCCGTCGAGGTACTGCCGCAGGAGCGGGTAGGCGTAAAACATGGAAAACGCCTTTTGCGCAAGGAGCACCTTCGCGCCCGTGCGTTCCGCCACGCCGCGCAGGATTTTTTGCGTTTTCCGTCAGCCGCGCCTCGTCCACGATGTAGCACGGCGTTGGCAGGTCCTGACGCCTCATCAGTCCACGAGCTCCGGCGAGAAGCTCTCCTGCCACGGCAGGCCGAACTTGTTCAGCGCGTCCATGAAGGGATCGGGATCAAACTCCTCGATGTTATAAACGCCCGGACGGTTCCACGTGCCGGTCATAAGCATCGCGGCGCCGATCATCGCGGGCACGCCCGTCGTGTAGGCGACGGCCTGGCTGCCGACCTCGCGGTAACAGGCCTCGTGGTCGCAGACGTTATAAATATAGTAGGTTTTCTCTTTTCCGTCCTTTTTTCCGCGGAAGATGCACCCGATGTTCGTTTTACCCTTCGTGCGCGGGCCGAGCGAGGACGGGTCGGGCAGGACGGCCTTTAAGAACTGGAGCGGGATGATCTGGTGCCCCTCGAACTCGATTGGCTCGATGGATGTCATGCCGACGTTTTCCAGGCATTTGAGATGTGTCAGGTAGCTCTGGCCGAAGGTCATGAAGAAGCGGATACGCTTGATGCCCGGGATATTGAGCGCCAGCGACTCGATCTCCTCATGGTGCAGGAGGTACATGTCGCGCTCGCCGATCTCCGGAAAATTGTAGACGCGCTTAATCTCCATCGGCTCTGTTTCGACCCCAGCGGCCGTCCTCCCAATAGCTGCCCTTTGCGGAGACTTCGCGGATGTTGATCTCCGGGTTGAAGTTAGTGGCGAAGGGGTAGCCGTGGTCGCCGCCGTTGCAGTCGAGGATGTCGATATACTCGATGGTGTCGAAGTGGTGCTTTAAGGCGTAGGCGGAGAAAACGCCCGTCACGCCGGGGTCGAAGCCGCTGCCGAGCAGCGCCGTGATGCCCGCGTCGCGGAAGCGGTCGCGGTAGGCCCACTGCCAGCTATATTCAAAGTGCGCGGTGTCCTCCGGCTCGTAATTGGCCGTGTCCATGTAGTTCACGCCGCAGGCGAGGCACGCGTCCATGATGGTGAGGTCCTGATAGGGCAGTGCGAGGTTCATGACGACGTCCGGCTGCACCTCGCGGATGAGCGCGATGAGCTGCGAGACGTCGTTTGCGTCCACCTGCGCCGTCGTGATGCGCGTGGCGGTCGTGCCGGCGAGTTTGTCGCGCAGCGTCGCATTTTGATTTAGTACGGCTGGCGATGCAGATTTCTTCAAATACGCTGCTGTTTTGGCAGCACTTATGGATGGCGACGGACGCGACGCCGCCGCAGCCGATGATGAGGGCTTTTCCCATAGGTAGTCTCCTTTATAAAATAATTTTATTTCATTTTTCCAACCCCCACAGGGGTTGGAAATCCTTTTTTCAAAACCCATTTCTTTGTGACGACAAAGAAACGGGTTTTGTATCCCAAAGAAAACGTTTGGGGGAATTTCCGTATTCCCCCAAACCCCCTTTACCGGCGGGAGAGTAGCCCGGCAAAGACTGGCTTAAAGAACTCATTTGTATGGGGCAAAAAGTCTACTTTCCCTGCAGTATTTGGCACGGAAATTCAACGCGCGCAAATCCTTGAAAAATGCCTCATACTTTTTGCGCAAATAATTCAAAAAAGTGCTTAAATGATAACAAGGTGTTAGCACTGTGTGAGTAGACACAGAAATGACATTGTGATAAAATAATATTAGGCAAAAATAGTTAGAAAAAACATTTCACCGGAGACATGGCAATGTCTACCACTCGAAACGCGTAAAATCGTGTCACGTACTCAAAAAACATAAGGGAGGTGCCTTAAGATGGAGGATAAAATCATTCTGATAAAAAGAGGGAGAGTACGATAAAAAGGTATTTTCCATATTGATAAAGTCGGAGATCATTGATAAGCTGGACAAAATCTCTGGAAAATCCGGCATTTCAAGAAAATGAGATCATCGCTCAGATCCTCAGTTATGGCGTTGATCATATTGAAATTGAGTAAGGTCAAAAGTCCAAGGCATATTCTATGCAGACCTAACTGCACATAGTAAAGCAAGGTTGTGCCGCAAAACGACGGTTTTTTCGGCGTGCACTGTACAAAGGGGAAAGACGTCCCCCCCAATATAGGTTTTATAAAATATTCAGCGCCCGAACGCCCTCGCCCGCTGGGAAAGAACCGGATTATTCTGTGGCAACCCTGTTGTCTCACGGCACGGCGGGGAGGCGTCGTAGAACTAGGAACCCTTCGGCGGCCACTCGCGCCAGAGGGGGTTCAAGGGGGAGAGTTGTCAGGCGCTTTGCACCTGACACTCCCCCTTGATCGTCTTTTCTTTGGGGATCCAAACCCCGTTTCTTTTGACGATTCAAAAGAAATGGGGTTTTGATATACTCTTTCAAAATCCCTTCGGGATTTTGATGAAAAAATGGAAGAATTATTTCAAAAGTGCGATCAGCATTTCGCGAATCACCTTCCCGGCGACGGCGGTCGAAACGCCGCTCGCGTCGTACCCGGGCGAGAGCTCGCATACGTCGCAGCCGACGACGCGGCACCCCCGGCAGACGGCCTCCGCCGCACGCCGCAGCGCGTCAAACGTCACGCCGCCGGCCTCCGGCGTCCCCGTGCCGGGGAACACCGACGGGTCCAGCACATCAAGGTCGAGCGTGAAATAGACCGGCCGGCCGGCAAGCGCCGCGAGCGTTTCCGAAAGCCCTCGAAGTCAAACTTCCGCATCGCGGTGTGCCCTTCGGCGCTCCACAAAAAACTCGCTCCGGTCGCCCGAACGGATGCCGAACTGAAAGATGCGTCCGTCGCCCAGGATATCGTGGCAGCGGCGGAGCACCGCCGCGTGGGAAAGCCGGTCGCCCAGGTATTCGTCCCGCAGGTCGGCGTGCGCGTCAAAGTGGACGACGGCCAAGTCGGGTAACGCCGCGCCGCGGCGCGCACGGCGCCGAGCGTGACGGATGCTCGTCGCCAATTAAAAAGTGGGCAGTTTGTTGTCTGAAAAAATCGTCTCCCCGCGCGCGCCTCGATCATCTCAAGCACGCGCTCCACACTGCCAAACGGCAGTTCGAGGTCGCCGCTGTCAAAAACGGCGCAGTCGGCCAGGTCCGCGTCCTGATAGGGGCTGTACGTTTCAAGGCCGTAGGACTCCGCGCACGGCGTGCGGGCCGAAGCGCGTGCCGGGCCGGAAGGACGTCGTGCCGTCGTAAGCGCGCCGTAGAGCACCGCGGCGGCGTCCTCGTAGTCCGCGTCGCAGGCGATAAACGTTTCAATATTCTTATTCAACATCGCGCAGGAGCCTTTCCACATAGTTTGGCAGGGCGAACGCGCCCGCGTGCAGCTTCGTGTTATAGTAGCCTGTGCCGATGCCGCGCAGGTTCCAAGCGGCGGCGTTTAAATCGTACACAGGGTGATATTTCTTCGAGGCAAAACCGAAGAGCCAGTGCCCGGAGGGGTAGGTCGGGATGTGCGCCTGGTAGACGCGGCAGACCGGGAAGCTCTCCGCGATACGCTGGTGCGCCTGCTGCATGGCGGCGGCGTCCTCCTTATAAAAGGGGCTTTCGTGCTGGTTCACCATCACGCCGTCCTCGCGCAGCGCCTTATAGCAGGAGCCGTAGAATTCCTTCGTGAAGAGCCCCTCGCCGGGGCCGAAGGGATCGGTGGAGTCCACGATGATGAGGTCGTACTGGTTCTCGCAGGGCGCACGAACCGCATGCCGTCCTCGTAGTGCGCGCTGACGCGCGGGTCGTCGAGACGGCAGGCGGTTTTGGGCAGGTACTTTCTTGCAGACCTCCACCACCAGCTCGTCGATCTCCACGAGGTCGATGTGCTGGATGCTGTCGTAGCGCGCAAGCTCGCGGATCACGCCGCCGTCGCCCGCGCCGATCACGAGCACGTCGCGCACGTTCGGATGTACGGCCATGGGGACATGCGTAATCATCTCGTGATAGATAAACTCGTCCTTTTCCGTGAGCATCATAAACCCGTCGAGCGTCAGGAAACGTCCAAACTCGTCGGATTCAAACACGTCGATGCGCTGGAACTCGCTGCGGCCGCAGTAAATCTGGCGGTCCACCTTGATCGAGAAATTGACGTTCGGCGTGTGCCTTTCCGTAAACCAAAGCTCCATGTCAGACTCCTTTCAGCACATTCAAATGATTGATTTCAAGATCCTCCGTGCCGGTCATGGAGCATCCTTTTTCCTTTGCATAGCGGATATAGCGGACAATATCCGCCGTCACGCGCTCGCCGGGCGCGAGGATCGGGATACCGGGCGGGTAGCACATGACGAATTCGCTGCAAATGCGTCCCTCCGCCGCGTCGAGCGGCACAGACTCATGCGCGGCATAAAGGCGTCCTGCGGCGCGAGGACGACCTCCGGCGGCAGGTACTCCTGCCGGAGCATCCCGCGCCGTTCGCCGCCGAAGCGCCGGCGCGTCTCCGCGAGGGCGCTGACGAGCCGTTCAATGTCGCGCTGGCGGTCCCCGACCGAGACGTAGGCCAAGATATTGCCGAGGTCGCCGAACTCAATCTGGATGTTATACTCGTCACGCAGGATATTATAGACCTCGATCCCCGCGAGGCCGATGTCAAGGGTGTAGACGGAGAGCTTGGTGCGGTCGAAATCATATATGCTGTCGCCGTTGATGAGCTCGCCCGCGTAGGCGTAATAGCCGCCGATTGCGTTGATCTCGCGCCTTGCGTACTCGGCAAGCTCCGTCACACGCTGGAAAATCTCCTCGCCGTGCAGGGCGAGGTTGCGGCGAGAGGTCGAGCGAGGAGAGCAGCAGGTAGGACGCGCTCGTCGTCTGCGTGAGGTTGATGATCTGACGCATATAGTCGGCGTTCACCCCGGGGCCGGTCAAAGGAACGAGCTCTGCGTCAGGCTGCCGCCGGACTTATGCATACTGACGGACGCCATGTCCGCGCCCGCGTCCATCGCGGAGACGGGCAGTGCTTGCGAAAAAGGAGAAGTGCGTGCCGTGCGCCTCGTCGGCGAGAGCGAGCATCCCGTGCTCGTGCGCCAGGCGCGTGATGGCGCGGATATCGGAACAGACGCCGTAATAGGTGGGGTTATTGATAAAAACGGCCTTGGCGTCCGGGTTTTCCCGCATGGCGCGCTCCACCTGCCGGACGGACATGCCCAGCGAAATGCCCAGGCGCTCGTCCACCTCGGGATTGACGTACACCGGCACCGCGCCGCAGAGCACGAGCGCGCCCATCGCGCTGCGGTGGACGTTGCGCGGCAGGATGATCTTGTCCCCGCGGCGGCAGGCATAGAGGATCATACTCTGTACGGCGGAGGTCGTGCCGCCGACCATAAAGAAGGCGTGCGCCGCGCGGAAGGCGTCCGCGGCGATCTCCTCCGCCTCGCGGATGACGGAGACGGGGTGACAGAGGTTATCGAGCGGCTTCATGGAGTTCACGTCCGTCTCCATGCAGCGCTCTCCCAGAAACGCGGTCAGCTCCGGGTTGCCGCGCCCGCGTTTATGCCCCGGCACGTCAAACGGCACGACGCGCTTGCGCCGGAAATCCTCAAGCGCCTCGTAGATCGGCGCGCGCCTGTCTTTCTCTATCCATAGGCATGTCCCTCCCATTGCAGCAGTTCAAAATGGCGGCCGCTTTGGAAAACGTGCGGCCGCGGATGACAGCGCTTTTCGTAAAATCATGGCCGCGCGTACAACCATGTCCTTACCCCTCAGTCGGACGGCTGTGGGCGTTTTGCGCCGCTCAGTAAATATTGCAGCCGGAGAAAATTTCGATCATCTCTCGGCGCAGGCTCGACGAGATTTCCAGCCGCCGCGAAGGCGGGAGCTCGAAAACGTCGGTATTAAAGAGGTAGTTTTGCAGGTCGATCTCTTTGATGAGCATCTTCGTGTGAAACATGTTCGCCTGATAGACGTTGATGTCCACCGCGTCGTATTTTAAAAGCGTCGCGGGGTCGATATAGTCCTGGATCGACGTGATATCGTGGTCGATAAAGAGCTTTCCCGCCCACGTCGCGCGTGAAGCCGCGCACGCGGTAGTCCATCGTGATAATGTCGGAGTCAAAGTTTGAAATGAGGTAGTCGAGCGTGGAAAGCGGCGTGATTTCGCCGCAGGTGGCCACGTCGATGTCCACGCGGAAAGTGGCGATGGCGTTATCCGGGTGGTACTCCGGGTAGGTGTGCACGGTGACGTGGCTCTTGTCCAGATGCGCCACGATCGCGTCGCCGCCGGCCGGAACCATCGAGCCCTCCGCGATGAGGAACGTCACGGAAGCGCCCTGAGGGTCGTAGTCCTGCTTCGAGATGCTTAAAACCTTCGCGCCGATCATCTCCGTCAGGTTCGTCATGATGTTCGTAATGCGCTCGGAGTTATACTGCTCGTCGATATAGGCGATATAGTTGCGCTGCTCGCGCGCGCGGTCTTGGCATAACAGACATCGTAAATATTAAAGCTCAGGGATTTCGTGAGGTTGTTAAACCCGTAAAGTTTCAGTTTGTTTTCCATAGCAAAAACTCCCATGTCATATCGACAGGCCACGCGCCGCAGCGCGGCGACAGGGTGATAAAAAGTAAGCAAGGACGGTAAAATCCGGCCGCGCCGCGCGTTCCGCTGCCCGCCGCGCGGGATCCTGTAAAAACGTGCGGGAACCGTGTGGGGGCGGGACGCCTGTAAGGGCGTACGGGCCGCCTGTAGGGCTTGACGGGAAGCAAAAAACCGCCGGCCGCCTTAAAAAGCGTCCCGCGCGCATCGCAGCGACAAAAAAGGCAAGTGAACGGCGCAAACGCGCATCACTTGCCCAAAAATTCCATTTTCCGCGGAGACAGCCTTCCCACGGCGTTAGCAGGACGCCGGTGGCGGGATGATCCCGGACTTTCATTTTTGGATGGTTTTTGAGAGTCTAGAAAGCAAAGATCACTTTTACTACTCTTATTGACCGTTTCACAAGTTGATAAACGCGCAGGCGCCCGGTTATAAAGTAACCAACTTATAAAATTCGAGCTTTTAACTCAATCAATAAGGCAACAGAAGTTGCCCCCGTCTCTTCAACGGGTTTTCGGCATTCGACCCGGCCGTCCGTGTAGCCTCGATCCGCACCACGCGGATGGTCAAAGAGTTTGCTTCGGGAAGACTCTTTCCGTGCCCTCCAAAATCATATTTATCATAACACCAACCGCCTCAGATGTCAAGAGGCGACGTGTTTCCTCCCGTTTACCCTTTGTATGGATGGAGAACTTTTCGGCGGTTTCGCCATCCGGCCCCTATTGCGGAGCGTTTTTGAAGTATGGTATGATGAGCTTAATAAACCGGAGTTCATGAGGGCGGTATTATGAAAATTGAGTATAGAGATACTAAGATCTTTACAGAAAAGAATTGCAAAGACTGTTTCTGTCAGTAAACTGGGAATCAGGAAATTACCCCGATAAACTTGTTCGGGCGATGCAGAATTCCACTCATGTGCTTTCTGCGTGGGATGGCAATACGCTGATTGGACTTATACGGGCGCTCGATGATGGCGAAACAGTTGCATTCCTGCACTATCTTCTGGTAGACCCGGCATATCAGGGACATCATATTGGTGATGAGCTGATGAAAAGAATGATGGGTTATTTTGAAAACATTCTTTATGTCAAAATTATGCCGTCCGATCCTAAGACAATTACATTTTATGAACGATATGGTTTTCAGCGATATGATCATTACTCGGCAATGGTTTTAAAACATTTTTCGTAACGAAAAATGTTAAATTTATCTGTTCCCTTGTCCCAAATCCCTTGAAAAATTAGCGTTTTCAGCGGTTTGCGCCGCTTTGATTTTTGCGTTTTCCCTTAGGTTCTTGAACGTATGGAAACGCCATGCCGAATGACGCGATAGAAAACGATGCGTACGTTCTTATAACCCCCTTTGTTAGCAAGGCTTTTTAGGATTTTATTAGCATCCGATTGTTAAAATACAAATTATCATTTATTGGGCGGGTATCCAAAAGTGGATGCCCGCCCGTTTGTCTTGACGAAGGTTAAATATTCCTGTATCAAAATGGTAAAAGGAATCGTGTTTCAATTTCCATAGTATTGATCGCAAAGCTTTGTTGCGGCGCACCCGGCGGCGGCAATTCAGGAAACGGGGTGCTGGGATGTTCGCCGGCGGCATGGTGTTTCCTGTGAGCGCGCAGGCATACGTCGTCACGGGGCACAGATTCTCGCACGTTTTAGGAACTTTTCCGCCTCCACGCCGTCAAAACAGGTAGCAGGATGATGAAATTTTCAACGGTTTAGGAGGCTGGTGTTATGAAAAAAGCGTTGCGTTTCTGGCAGCATTGCTGCTGCTGGCGTTAACCGCCTGCGCGCGGCCCGCGGGCGCGCTGCGGCCGGGCGTTTACGTCGCCGCGAACGAGGGGGAGTCCTCCGTCTGCCTGAAGGCGGACGGGACGTTCTGGTTCAACCGGCATATTGCGATGAGCTATCTCCCCATCGGGACGTACAGCGTCGAGGGTACGAAGCTGACGCTTTTTGTGACGGAAGAGGAAACGTACCTTTTCGAGATCAGCGGCGCGTCGGCGCTGACGTTTGTGTCCGGGCCGTCCGCGCAGAGCGTCGTGGAACCCGGCACGCGTTTTGTTTACGATAAGGCCCTCTCGGCGGAGTGCGAGTCGTGACGTAACGCCGCGCGTTATGACGACGAAAGGAGATTTGCGCCATGCGTTATCACTACTATGAGCGCTGGAAGGTCGTGCTGCTCGTGTGCGTGCTTGCCTTCGCGTTCTGCGCGGCAGCGGCCGGCGGCGCCTTCCTCTGGTGGCAGCATTCTTACCGGTTTTCCATTCCGGCGGACGAAATCGGGCGCGTCGCAATTTTTTCCGCAGGCTGTTTAGAGCGCGAAGCCGGGGAGCTGACAGACCTGGAGAGCGTCGCGGCGCTCTGCGAGGCGGTGAACGCGCTGCGCATACGGCGCGTACCCGACCCGGACAGGTATTTCGTAGACGGTGGGACGAGCTATCTGCTCGTTTTCCATAAAACGGTTGGACGTGCGTTGTATCTCAGCGTGAATCCCGCCGGACTCATGAAATTGCGCGATACCTATGCGGGTGCGGGTGAAGGTTATCTTTACGCCGAAACCGCGCCGGACATGGCGCGTGCGTTTTTTGAGCAGGCGCAGCCCCTGCCCGTGCCAGTGCCGCGTTTGGACGAGTACATCGCGCAGTACGGCCTGCCGTAACGCTTTCCCACCGTCCAGAAAAACAAAAAAGGGCCCCGCGGCTGACTGCCGCAGGGCCTTTCTCTTATAAAATATACAGCAGAATGCAGAAAAAGTGCAGGATGCTGCCGGCCAAAACGAACAGATGAAACACCGAATGGAAGTACCGGCGCTTTTTTCCGAGCGCATAAAGGACCGCGCCCGCCGTGGACGCCACGCCACCCGCGATCAAAAACACCAGCCCGCCCGTGCCCAGCAGCGACGGGAGCAACCGCGCCGTCAGGATGATGCACCAGCCCATACCGAGGTAGCAGACCATCGACACCTTGGAAAACCGCGCGAGGTCAATGGCGTTGAGCGCGATACCGATGAGCGCCATGCCCCAGATCACGCCGAAAATCGTCCAGCCGAGCCATTCGCTGTGGCCGCGCAGGGCGACAAGCGAGATCGGCGTATACGTACCCGCGATGAGCACGAAGATGGAACAGTGGTCGATGACCTGAAACACACGCTTTGCGTACTTTTCCGGCGGCAGGCCGTGGTAAATGCTCGACATCGTATAGAGCAGGATCAGCGTGGCGCCGTAAACCGCGCCGCTGACCACGCCGTAAACATCCCGGTGGAGCGCCGCCATTACGACGCACAGCACCAGCGCCGCAACGCCCAGCACGCCGCCGGCGATATGCGACGTCATGTTGAAAATCTCTTCGCCGCGCGTGTAATCCGGCAGGCGGCGCTGCCCCCAGGGGCGTCCTTTTTGATCATGCGCGCGTCACCTTTCGCGGCCGACAAAAAACATGGCGAGCGTGCCGGGACCGGAGTGCGCGCCGATAACCGGACCCACAAAATTGACCAGCGTTTCCTTTACGCCGAGCGCGTGCAGGCGCTCCTCGAGATAGCGCACATCGTCGATGCAGTCGCCGTGGCTGATAAAGACCGTCTGTCCGGCAAGCTCCGTACCGAGCTCCTCCGCCTTTTCCGCCAGACGCTCAATGGAACGGCGGCGTCCGCGCACCTTTTCGACATTGATGAGCCGCCCGCCGTTATCCACATGCATGACCGGCTTAATGCCCAGCATGGAACCCCGACCGCCACCGCCGCGGACACGCGCCCGCCGCGCTTTAGGTGGAACAGGTCGTCCACCGTGAACCAGTGGCAGATGTGCAGCTTTTGTGCGTTCGGCAAAGTCGCGCGCCTCCTCGATGGTGCAGCCGCGCTTGCGCTCCTGCGCCGTCAGATAGACGAGCAAACCCTGCCCAAGCGAGGCGCAGAGCGTATCCACCGTGTAGATTTTACGGTCGGGGTACTTCGGCGCAAGCTCCGCCGCGGCCATCGCGCCGGCTTCATACGTAGAGCTCAGCGCGGAGGAAAATCCAAGATAAAGGATATCGCGTCCGGACTGGAGGTGTTTCTCCATCGCGGCCGCGAAGTCCTGAACGTTGACTGCGGATGTGGTGGCGGGCTGTTTTTCACGAAGCTGCGCGTAAAACCAACGGATATCGACGCCGCTGCCGTCTATATAATTTTGATATGTCTTTCCACTGATCTGTGTGGAAAGGGAAGCGCCGGAATCTGAAGCTTTTCAGCGACTTCCCGCTGGTAAATCGCAGGACGAATCGGTCATAATGATGTAATCCGACATGGCCCACCTCCTGAACGTTTTTTCGACAGGTTAACAATGTTAACCTGTCCCTCTATTTTACGCCAATCCCGGCGGCATGTCAACAACAGATCGCGTCGAACTGTGCGATTTCCGTACTTCGTCAAAAATATCGCGTGCAGCAGTGCGCGGGCAGGACCGTGGCCCGAAGGCTTCGTGCAAGGACGTACGCAGCCCCCTGCGGTATGGCGTCACGCACGGCGCGCTGAACCGGCCGTGCGCGCTGCTCGTGTGGCCCGAAGGCCAAATGCGCGCCCTGCATCCCCGGTTTCCCGCACGTGCGCACGCGCCTGTCCGACTGACCGCACGACGCATAAAACCAGTCGCATGATAGAATCGCCCGGCCGCGCGACGGACACGGCCCCTGCGCGGCTTGCCCGACGGGTTGCCGTCTCCGTCCGTGGTGCTTAATTGCGCCGCAAGGCGCTCCTTCTGTGGCACGGGTAGCTCTCCGTGGCGCCGTCCGGGGATAACGCTTGTGGAATTTCTGCTTTGTGGGCAGGGAAATAGCGCGTCACGTTCCCACAAAAACGTCCCGGCTTCCGCCTGCGGAACCGCAAGTTTTACGCAGCTACGCAAATACTTACTGCCGCTGCCTGCGCGCAAACGCCGGCTGTGTCAGGCGCTCGCCTTCCTAGATGAACTTACTGGGCTTCGCATGTGTAACACAGCAGGGAGAGCGCCGTTTTTACAGTGGCGGCGCGGAATACGGCCGGGAGAACACCGCTTTCACAGAACCGCGCATAACGCGACCGGGGCAGTCCGTCCGCGGCGCGCAAGTCCCCCGACGCGGTAGAACTGCCGCATATCCAAGGTCAACGCGGACTTACCCGCACGCAAAAACCCCCGGCCGGTCATCCCGGTCGGGGGTTTTCAGAGAGATAAAAGCCTGTAACTCACACCTTGCTGTCCGTCGTGACGCCTTTTGCGCGGATCTCCTTAACGGAGACCGCGACCGTGTGACGGATAGGCCGCCACTCGGCCTTTTTAAAGACCGCCGCGATGGAAACGGGTATGTAGGTGAGCATGAAAAGCGGGAAGGTGAACATGTAAAGAATCTTCTTGCCTGCCGGGCAGTGGATATGCTCCCACTCGGCAATGGTGGTAAACGCGCCGACAAACAGGAACGTCAGATACCCCTGCACCGTGCCGAAAAGCGCCGTGCCAAGCACGCCCATGACGCTCTGTTCCTTCACAATACACGCGAGGAACCCGGCGACATTCACGATGAGCGCCGCGATCATCAGAACGATGGCGGGCATGGTGCTCATAATCATGTCAAAACACGCAAATTTGCCGCGGAACATGCCCTTTGTCAGCTTCGAGCCGTACTTGCCGAATACCTGCAAATACCCGCGCGCCCAGCGCATCCGCTGGCGGCAGGACTGGCCGAAGTCGGTCGGCTGCTCGTCGTAGAACACCGCGCGGTCGCAGTAGGCAATCGTCTGGCCGTCTAAGATGTTGCGGGCGGTGAACTCCGGTGTCCTCGCTTAAGAGGAAGAACTTCCAGCCGCCGCAGCGGTCCAGTACCGCGCGGCTAAAGAGGAATCCCGTGCCCGCGACGACGGACGAGGTGCCCAGCAGCATACGCGGACGGTTCAAAAACTGCGAATCGCGCAAAAACCACAGGGCGTAGCCCGCGGAAATCCAGTTGTCGCCATAGTTTTCGAATTGCGGCAGCTCGTGACGATCTCGTAGCCGTCGCAGAACGTCTGGTTCATCTCGGCGACGTAGTTTTCGTCGAGCAGGTTGTCGGCGTCGAAGATGAAGAACGCGTCGAACGCCTCGTGGCCATAGCGCTCGTCGAGCTGACCGAAGAGATAGTCGAGCGCGTAGCCCTTGCCCACGTGGATATGGTCGGTGCGCTCAAACACCGTCGCGCCCGCCGCGCGCCGCCGCCTCCGCGGTGGCGTCCGTGCAGTTATCGGCGACGACGAACACGTGCAGTTTCTCCTGCGGGTAGTTCTGCGCGAGGACGCTCTCGACTAAGCCCGATATGACGGCCTCCTCGTTGCGCGCGGAGATGAGCACCGCGTAGTTGTGGTACGTCACGTCGCGGTGCGGTTTCGCCTTCTTGATATAAGGCACCAGAATGTAGAAAAACTGGTACGAAAAACAGACGAAGAACAAAACGCCGACTATGCCGTTTAGTAAATCTATGACCTCCGTAAGTATCCCTCCGATCAAATCGCGGCGGGGAGTGTGTCCCCGTCCGGCGCGTAGCCCCGATCCCGCCCTGATAGACGAGCCGGAGCCCGGGAAGTTCTGCAAAATCGTTCGGACGCATACGCGCGGGCGGCATGTTCAGCCGCAGCGCGCCCGTGCGCTGGAGCGTGTCAGCGACAAACTCCGAGCAGAAGTACCGGTATGCGCGGCTGTGCGCACGCCCCGCGTAGTTATATAATAAACCGAGCAGGTTGTAGCGGTAACGCCGGCGCAGCTCGTACATGCGCCGTATCCGCCGTTCGACCGCGGCGTAAACGCGGTCGTCCACGTTCAGCGCGTAAACCGCGCAGGGGATGCCGTCATCCCAGGAAAAGACGCCGTGCGTCAGGCTTTCGCGGACAAAGCCCGCCAAAAAGGGATTGTGCTCAAACCGGCGCCCGAAGCTGTAAAGCCGCGTCAGCTCCGCGTCGAGCGCGAGAGAGACGCATGGGTGAAGTCGTCGCCGGTCGTTTTGCCGATGGTGCGCGACAAAACGGTGTTCGTGCGTGTGAGGAGCACGTAAACGGTCTTCACTTTTCCTCCTCCTTCGCACGTCTGCGGCAGATGCCGCGGTAGATCAAAAGCCCCGCGCCGCTGAGCACAAGCGTCGCGGCAAAGACGATGATTGCAAACGTATAATTTTGAAGCCCCAGCGCGTCGCCGCCGACTGTCGAGGTGACGATGGACGGAATGCGTGCAAACGTGGAGATCAGCAGCCACACCGGCAGGCGCATGTTCGTCAGGCCGACGGCGTACGTCATAACGTCCTTCGGCGTGCCGGGGATGGCGAACAGCAGAAACACCAGGGAATTGAGCTTCCGTTCGTCGCGCAGGAAGGAGATGGACTCAATCTTCTCGCGCGGGAAAAAGAGCTCCACGGCGCGCCGTCCCCAGGTGCGGACAAAGAGGAACACGGCGACGCTGCCGATGAGCGCGCCCGTCATGCACAGCGCGGTGCCGCCCCAGAAGCCGAAGGTATAGCCCGCGGCGATCTCAAGCGGCTCGCCCGGCAGGAACGCGACGATGATCTGCAAGACCATCAGCCCGACAAAGACCACCGGGCCCCAGACGCCCTGCGCGGCGACCCATTCCCAGGAACCCCTCGGGGTCCGAGACCAGGCCCGCGAGCGGCTCCCAGGCAAGGACACAGACGAGTACCGTCGCCGCGACGAAAAGCGCCGCGAGCAGGACGGTCCCTATTTTCTTCCGGCGCTGCCCCGTGTCCGTGAGCGCGCGCGGCGGGTATTTTGTATGATCCATAGGCTCTCCCCATCTCTTTTGAATTGACAATGCTATGATACCACGATTGCGGCTTATAATTGTCAACGGGAACGAAAGAATCGTTTAAATCGAGTTTAAGATTTGCTTAATTCGTTCCGTCTATTAGACGAAGGAGCCGGCGGAAATGTTTCAAAAGGTTGGCGTTCAGGCAAATTGCCAGAAAAGGGAGAACTTTCAGACAGTTATCTGAGAAATTTCCATCCGCCTTTTTTCGCGCAAACCCGTCCGGCCGCACGGCCGGACGGGCTTGCTCCCCAAGCGGGTTTTCAGATATGAGCACCGGCGGCGAAGCCCGCCGCGCGGTATGTAAGGTCAGTCGAGAGAAACAAGTTCGTACTTCGTCGTGCCGAGGCCGATGTGCTCGGCGTGCTTCTGGCCCCTCCTGCCAGTGGGTGTTGCGGAAAATCGTGTGGAAGTGGTCGTGCGTGTCGCCGTCCTCCTCGATGCGGTCGGTTAAAAGCGAACCGGGGAGGGGGTTGGCGGCGTTCACCGCGTCGATGCAGGCCTGGTCGAGCGCGACGGGGTCGAAGGATGCGAACATGCCGATATCCTGCACGACCGGCGTGTCGTTTTCAGCGTGGCAGTCGCAGTAGGGGCGAAACGTCCATGACGACGTTTATGTGGAAGTTCGGGCGGCCCTGGCACACGGCCTTCGCGTACTCCGCGATTTTGCGCACGAGATCCTCTTCGGAGGAGTCGTCGGTCGGCTCGATGGCGTCGAAACGGCACAGGCCGATGCAGCGCCCGCAGCCGACGCACTTATCGTGGTCGATCACGGCCTTATTCTCCTCCGTGAAGGAGATGGCGCTCTGCGCGCAGTACTTGGCGCACATATGGCAGCCGCGGCAGAGATCCGGATCGACCTGCGGCTTGCCGCTGTTGTGCTGCTCCATTTTACCGGCGCGGGAACCGGAGCCCATGCCGAGATTCTTGATCGCGCCGCCGAAGCCGGAGAGCTCGTGGCCCTTAAAAGTGGTTCAGCGAAATCACAATGTCCGCGTCCATGATGGCGCGGCCGATCTTGGCTTCCTTGACAAGCTCGCCGCCCTCGACGGGGACGTCCACGTCGTCCGTACCCTTGAGGCCGTCGGCAATAATCATCTGGCAGCCGGTGGAAAGCGGCGAAAAAACCGTTTTCAAACGCGGCATCGAGATGCTCGAGCGCGTGGCGGCGGCGTCCGACGTAGAGCGTGTTGCAGTCGGTCAGAAACGGCATACCGCCGTGACGCTTGCAGACGTCCGCGACGGTCTTTGAAAAGTTCGGGCGCAGAAAAGCTAGGTTGCCCGGCTCGCCGAAATGTACCTTGACCGCGACGAAGCGGTCCGCCATGTCAATGTCGCCGATCCCGGCGGCCTCCATCAGGCGGTCGAGCTTCTCCTGAATGTTCGTGCCCGGACGCGCGCGCATATTGGTGAAATAAACCTTTGATTTCTTCATGATCATCCATCCTCTCTTTTCCATCGCAAAAAGTTTTCTATACAAACAAATTTTGAAACATTATACTGCAAACTGTCGCAAAATGCAAGCTTTTTTAAAGTTTCCCGCGCGCGGCGCACGAGTCTTGGGCGAAACCTGCGCCTGCGCAATGCTAGTAGGGCGTCTGAAAGACCGGCTGCCGCGCGGCCCGTGACGGCCGACAACGGCGCGGCTTGAAATATCCGGCTGCTGTGCGACCCGGGACATCCGGCAGCGGCGCGGCTTGAAATATCCGGTTCCCGCGCAGCCCGGGACGATTGGCTCAGCCCGGGACATCCGATCCCGGCGCGCTAAGGACCTACCGCTCCCGCGCGGCCCAGGACGGTGGGCAGCGGCGCGGCTTGAAATATCCGGTTCCCACGCAGCCCGAGACGGCGGACGGCGCGCCATGCAAAGGCCGTCGGCTTTCCGGCGACGCCCGATACGGCGCAAAAACAGCGGCATCCCCGCTTCCCGGAGGTTTGTTCTGACGAAATAAAAGCCCAATAGCGGGATCTCTGCCCCGAGCCGCCGCGGGAACACATGTCGGGACGGCCGGTTTTGGTCCGTGTTCGCGCGGAATGTCCCGCGCTTTTTAGAGGTACCCCCGCGCGGTGCGCAGCTGCACCTCCCGGCCGAAACCGCCACGCGGCCCTGTGTCGTCTCTATGACGAGGCGGCCCTCGCCGTCAATGTCAACAGCCCGTCCGCACGTCTCGCCGCGCGGCGAAACAGCGCGTACCTCGCGCCCGATACTGACGCACAGCGCGCGGAACACCGGGATAAGCGCCGCGCCGCCGTCCGCCAGAAGGCCGTCGAGAAGCGGTTCCAGGCAGTTCGCAATCCCCGCGGCGAGCCGTGCCGCGCTCGGGACGCGTCCCGTTTCCAAACAAAGGCTCGTCGCGTGCGGCAGGCCTGCGCGCTCGAAAAAACGCCGCATCCTGCGCAAGGTTGACGCCGATGCCGCACACCGCACGACCGCGCACGCCCTCGCAGAGGATGCCCGAGAGCTTGCGGTCGCGGACGATCACGTCGTTCGGCCATTTCACGCCCGCATCCGCGCCCGTCAGGCTGCGGCAGGCCTGCGCCACGGCCACGCCGACGGCGATCGGGACGAGCGGAAGCAGCCCGCCCGGCACGGCGGGCGTGACGAACGAGACGTAAAGCCCCGCGCCGGGCTCCGACTCCCACGCGCGTCCAAGGCGGCCGCGTCCCGCCGTCTGTGTCAGCGCGACGGCGGCGAGCCCTTCCGGCGCGTCCCCCCGCCGCCAGACGGCGTTTTAAGTAAGCGTTCGTGGAGTCGAGCGTCTCGTGAAGCTCGGACGCGCGTCCCAGCGCGCGCGTTGCGAGCGCGGCGCGGTAGTCCGCCGTAAACTGTGCAAACGCGTTCAAAACCGCACCACCTCGCAGGTAAATTTCCCGTTTTCCGCCGTGACGACGCCGTAAGAGCGTCCGTTCACGCAGCGCGAGCGCGACGCGCTGCCGGGGTTTAGGTACGCGACGTCCCCCGCGCCCGGCCGCCGCGATGTGCGTGTGGCCGTAGAGCGCGAGCGCCGCGCCGAAAGCCTCCGCCCGCGCGCAGAGCATGTCCGGCCCGGACCGCGCATGGTAGCGGTGGCCGTGCGTCATAAAGATCCGTACGCCCCCGGCCTCGAACACGTCCTCGTAGTGGATGCCGGAGCGCGTGTCGCGGTAGTCGTTGCCCGCGACCTGCCAGATTGTCACGCCCGGAAAGAGCGCGCGCGGCTCTTCGCAGTCCGCCGTACAGTCGCCCAGGTGCAGCAGCAGGTCGCACGGCACGGCGGCGAGTACGCCGGAGATGGCGTCCGCGTCGCCGTGGGTATCGGAAAAGACTAAAATGCGCATAACGTTCTCCCAAAACCGGCCGGTCAAACAGCGCGAAACGCACCGTTTTTCCCGGAGCCACATTTTCCTAGTTATCATTATAATGCAAAAGGTACGGAATGTCCAGTGATTAAGGAAAAATTTGACTTTTTTGGAAAGCAGGATTATAAATGCGCGGGATTTGGTCTATAATCCTTGCGCCAGAAGCTTGGGAGGCGGCGGGATTTAGCCGCCGGCTGCGCCGGTGCGCGGTGGAAAGGCCGCGCGGGGGAAATTAGTTTTTTCAACCAGCGGTGCATAGAATTCCCGGCGATGGACATAATAGGCGCGGAGGTGCTTGAAAAGATGAATAAAAATCCGAAAAGAAGCAAGCAAATTTTCTCGCTTCTTCGAGGAAAAGGGATTTTACATAATCCTTTTCCTTTGCGTAGCGGCAATAGGAATTGCGGGTTATGTACTTTTCTTCGATCCGGCGAATACCGACGATGACAGCGCGCTGGTCTCAGATAACGGCGACACAGCCGAGGCCAATTTGGGCGGCGAAGTCATCCGTCCAGGCAAGGAAGTGGACCTGGCCACAGACGAAGGCAATCAGATTCCGGTTACCGGCGGCAGCGACGCCATCTCCTCCGGCGACGATGCGGTTGAGGCAAACACGGAGCCTGACGAACCGGCGCTCGACAGCGACGCGGTGATCCGCGACGCAGCCGACACGATCTCCTCGGGCCGCAAGGACGAGGGGCAAGACGGAGGGCGAGGACAAGCCCCAGGATCAGCCCAAGAATGAGGAGAAGCAGGACACCGCGCCGACGTTCTTCGTCCGCCCGGTTTCGGGCGAGGTGCTGCGTGATTATTCCGGCGACGAGCTGGTTTATGACCGCACGATGGGCGACTGGCGCACGCACAACGGCGTTGACTTCCTGGCGGCGGACGGCGCGCTCGTCTGCGCGGTCGCGGACGGCGTGATTGAGGACGTGTACCGCGACGAGTATTACGGCACGGGCATTCTGGTCAACCACGGCGGCGGGCTGAAGAGCGTGTATCTCGGTCTGATCGAGAACGCGACCGTGACGGTCGGCCAGGAGGTTTCGGCGGGAGACACCATTGGCGCCGTCTCCACCTCGGCGCTCTTTGAATCGCTCGAGCAGGCGCACCTGCACGTTGAGATGTCGCTCGACGGCGCGCGCGTCAATCCGCTCGATTATATCCCGTCATAAGTGGAAAAACCGTCCCTCACGGGACGGTTTTTTGTTGCGCCGCGGCAAACGCGGTGGGCTTTCCTCGCTATCCGCGAGGAAAGCCGTTTACGTTTAATAAGGCGCCGGGGACGGGCTTTCGTCCGGCGAAGCGTTCCCTTTCGTCCGTCCAGGTACAGGACGCGCCCGCGCCGCGCTGCCATACGGAAACTGCGGTTCCCGGTGTTGCGTTTTTGCGCGCATGAGTCTATAATAACGCTAGACGAGGGAAACGCGGGCCCGGAGGCCCGGCAACGCGTTTTTGAAGGAAATGTAATGAAAAGACGGGGGTTCTCCGCCTTGTTCCCCGGTTTTAACGGCGGAAAAGCCCTGTTTCGGAAAGGGCAGGTCTTTTTATGAAACTTGGTATTTCTTACACCCCGCGCCATGGGACGCCCGACGAGTGGGCAGCGTTTTTGGAGGCCCTGGGCTGCACGGCGGCCGTGTGTCCGATCGCATCGGGCGCGGACGGGGATACCATTGCGGCCTACCGTGAGGCGGCCGCGCGCCACAACGTCACAATCGCCGAGGTGGGCGTGTGGAACAGCCCCATTGCGGACGACGAGGCCGCGCGGGCGAAGGCGCTGGCCTATGCGAAGGGGCAGCTCCGTCTGGCAGACCAGATCGGGGCGCTGTGCTGCGTGAACGTCGCGGGTTCGACCGGCCCGAACTGGAGCTTCGGCTGCCGCAAGGATCGCACGCCGGAGGGTTACGAGCGGATCGTCTCGTCCGTGCGGGAGATCATTGACGATGTGCAGCCGCAGAACACGTACTATACGATTGAATGTATGCCGATCGTCCCGCCGACCTCGCCGGATGAGTACCTGCGCCTGCTCGCGGACGTGGGCCGCGACCGTTTTTCGGTGCATCTCGACCCGTTCAACATGATTTTCACGCCCGACCGCTATTTCTGGAGCGCCGCGTTTTTCCATGAATGCTTTGAAAAGCTGGGCCCGCAGATTCAAAGCGTCCACGCAAAGAGCGTGCTGCTCTCCGAGGAGCTGACGTTTTGCATTCACGAGGCGCCGATCATGGAGGGCGGCGTGGACTTCGACGCGTTTTTGCGCGAGGTGGGCCGTCTTGCGCCGGAGGTGCCCGTCATTATCGAGCACCGCAACAGTTTGGACGAGTACCGCGCGGCGCTCTCGTATGTGCGCGAACGCGCCGCCGCGCTCGGCGTGCCGGTGCTGTAAGGCGTGGGTGGTGGGTGAGCATGTCCCGGGGAGGCAAAAATTTTGCCTTCTCGGGATTTTTATGTAAGGCGGGGATGCTTGTGTAAGGCGGCTGTGTTGTGTGTATTGCAACAAAATGACTTGCATGCGGCGTGCAAAAACCTTTTGCACGCCGCAGTTTTGACGAACAATCTATCATTTTACATGCAAAGATTCTTTGATAATGCTCAGAATTTGTTGCCTCAGGCACAATATGAGCATATACTAAGGTTAAAAAATTGAAAATAGGTGTGAGCCCCATGGGTTGAGAGGTTTTTGCTAAAAGGAGTGGATAGAATATATGAGCCGTTTGCGGCGTCTGGCAGTATGGTTTTTCATAAGCGCGTTGTTACTTCTGTGCGTTCTCTTCTTAAAAATAACGACCCTTCGGGCGGGTGCTGCGCGATCTGGGGCTTACGATGATAAAAAAGCTATACTGCGACAACCCATGATTCGCACGCAGGGATTCATCAAGACGGCGTGCTGCTCATTCGCTATGAAATTCTCGAAAACGGCGACCCGTCCGCGCTTCTGCAAAAAGGATGGCTGGAACCCATTCCCGCTGAACCGAGCGGCGGCGTGCCTGCTCTATGGCGGAAGCATTGACGGACATTATTACGGGAGTTACATAGACGATATCCCTCTTGTGAAAAACGGATTTTGGTATTTTTCAGACAGGCAGAGCCCAAAGACTGTATACACGGAGGCGGATATACGTGCTGTGTATCATCGACCCTCGGCCAATTTTAGGATTGCGGTTTGGGATACGGAACAGAACATGCTCTATTATGCCGCGTATGATTCTTAAGATAAAAACCGTGCAAAAGGGCAGATGCTTTGAATTGTGGTTGTGCTCTATGTGTACGCGGGGCATACTTTGCAACTTACATTGTATGATATATTTATTTTCATATGACAACGGCTATACTATCTTTTTATAATGGCGGTAATGGGCGTGGCTGTGCCAACAAACGTATGTTTTAAATCCTATTACGATTACGCTGTCAACCTTTGCGTAAAAGACCCCGGAGGACTTCCTCCGGGGGGGCTTTTATGCTTTCGCAGCCTTTTTTTCGCGTCTTTTTTCACCGCGTCGCCGGTATTGCGAGGCGCGGGTGACGGGCGTACGTGTTATAATGCATTCCAAGGAGGCAAAAAGATTTATTTCCTTGGTTTATTTTATGCGGAGAACATATGCAATACAAATTTTCATGTTTTCAATAATGTGACTCGCATTACGTCACGCAAAAAGTTTTGCGTGACGTAATTTCGACAAATTATCTAAAATTATGACATGCAAAGATTCTTTGCTTGGTAAAAATTCAGATTCTGTTGACTAATCCACAATATGAGCATATACTAAGGTTGAAATTATTGGAAGGAGGTGTGACTCCCATGGTTCTTTTCCTTTGCATTAGAGAAAGTCAATGAACTGTCGGGAAATGAAAGGAGCATCTTATGTTAAATTCAAGAAAGCTGAAAAAAGAACCCTGGCGTTACTCCTTTGTGTGGTAATGGTATGCAGTATGTCCGCGTTTGCCGCCGGGAATGGCACGAGCGAACTGCTTCCGCTTTCCGTCGTGGAATTCTTTGCGGAGCAGGGTTACGACATTTCAAGAACCGCAAAGATGGAGCTGGTGCCGGTAGAGATGACAGTTGCGCAAGAACAACAATTGTTGAAACGCAGTAATCACGGCACACAAAAGTCTGGGTATGCGCTTCGTGTTATTGAACAGATTGGAAATGAAGGCATCATCTATGAGGTTGTAATTCTGGAACCGGATGAAGATAAGCCGGGTTATACAATTAACTCCGACGTTGCCACAGCAGTGAGTAATGGAAACCCTGTGGGAAACCAAACTATGCCGGTTGGCAATATCGTTGTATCGGCAAGCGGCAGTTATCAGACATATTTAAAACAGGGACTAGGGAATCTTTATCAAATTCAAACTCTTTTATGGTCTTATAGTAAAACGCTTCTTGTACTGTTAACTCCGTAACAGTAAGTTATGGAACGGCAGGAACGGCCTATTCTATTCCGTCTTTAGATTTAACACATTATTCGTACAGCCATGTTATCACGTCGGATATTGCCTCTCCCTCTGAGGGATATACCTATTTTAAGGATAGCACGCCATGTCCATTTGCGGTAGATATTGCGGTCAGCAGTAGCTCTGGAAGTATGGGAGGAATGTACTTTTCGTGCTATGCGTATATTGACGGTGTTCGACACACATGGCATTAATGAAAAAGATCATATTACTGCTGGCCCTGCTTTTTTTGTCTCACGGCCTGCGCGGCGCTAAAGTTCCCGGACTATGCGGAACTCTCCTTTGGCGGATATCTGGAATTATTGGGAGAACCGCGTGAAGACGTAGAAAAAGCGCTTTCCATGACGGACGGACGTGGGATTACCTTGAGCTGGACGGGCTCCCGGGGCCGCGTCCCAATTTAAAAGAGCCGGTGGAGGTTGACGGCGCGGCGTATACGCTATATCTCCGTTTTACCGAGGGGCCGGAAGCGGACTCGCCATCTTATTTGAATCGTTATTATTATGTGCATACTGAGTCCGGGGAGCCGGAGACCAAGAAAGCGGCGATACAGGCTCTTTACGACTTGCTGGTCACGGAACTGGGCGAACCGGAAGAACCCGGCGTCCACATGGTTTACAGCCAAAAGCTGTCCGACTCCGGAGAGCCGGAGGGGCCGGTCACGGAGACGCCCACCGACGATCCTTACTATACGACAGTAAGAGAGGGCTTTGCGCAGGGTTTTAGTAGTGGGCAGCCTCACGAAGAAAAGTGGGTGCTGGCGGAAAATGTGAGGAATCCGGCAACGAGGACGGCAATGTCGTGCTTCTGGCCTATATGGAGGTGCGATGGCTGCCCGGCGGCGCAGAGCTTGAAGTGGGATGTTTGCTGCGGGAAGCAAGCTTAACGAGGCTTGCGCGTTATCCGCAAAAACCCATAAGTGAACAATAACGACCCCCCGGAGAAATCCTCCGGGGGTGTTTTATCTTTCGCAGCCTTTTCCGCGTCTTTTTTTTCAACGCAAACTCGCCGTTTTCCACGGTAAGCCTCACCGCGGCCGTGAGGCGCGGGCGGGCGAACATGTCCCGAGGACGTTTGCCTCCTCGGGACATTTTTTATGTAAGGCAGGATCGTATGTAATGCGGCAGCGTTGTGCTTTTTGCAACGAAATGACTTGTATTATAGCCCGCAAAGAACATTGCGGGTTGTAATTTCTATAATTCACCTGTCATTATACTACGCAAAGATTCTTTGCTTGGTAAAAATGCCAGATTTTATTGAATGCTCCACAATATGAGCATATACTAAGGTTGAAATTATTGGAAGGAGGTGTGACTCCCATGGTTCTTTTCCTTTGCGTTGGAGAAAGTCATTGAACTGTCGGGAATGAGGATCATCTTATGTTAAATTCAAGAAAGCTGAAAAGAACCCTGGCGTTACTCCTTTGTGTGGTAATGGTATGCAGTGTGTCCGCGTTTGCCGCCGGGAATGGCGCGAGCGAACTGCTTCCGCTTTCCGTCGTGGAATTCTTTGCGGAGCAGGGTTACAACATTTCAAGAACCGCAAAGATGGAGCCGGTTTCGAGTGTTCCGCAAGCGGCAACCTACGGGCTGAATGCCGCTTCGTCAAACAGTGCGCCTGCATATACGTTAAAGATCACGGAACAGGATGGGGATAACGTCACGGTATACCACACGGTTTTGCTTGCAAAAATGACGGCGGCGTATATGAACGCGACAACGATATTATGGAATACATGATTGCGCGCGGCATAGGGGATCCTGTCGATAGCGGTTCAGCTGTAATAGGTAATAAAATTGCACTCACTGCAAGAACCTCATATTCTACAGGCGTAATACAAGGTTTAGCGACTGTGTACAAACCAAAAGGGCTTTCTTTTTTCCTATTCAACGTATATGCAATGCAATGTTGGCTCAATCGAAGTTACATATGATTCGAAAGGACTGCATATTCGGGACTGAACAGCACAACGCCTGTTGCTTATAATTATCGCTATCCTATCATAAAGACAGTTTCTGCCCCTGTAGCAGGTTCTCTTTATAGTACATCCAGCACATGTCCCTATTATATTGATACTGCGTATGGAGGAATGGCGCTCACATATACTGCAAAAATTGATGGGGTGACGTATCGTGGCGATCTCACATAAATTTTCTTTTGTCCTTGCTATACTATTGCTTTTTGTCTGTTTCACAGGCTGTACAGGGGGATTGCCAAAGCCGGCGCAGACGCGCAGTCGGAACTTGAAAAACTCACGTTTTATTCTCCTATGTGCAATATCTCGGAAAACCTCTAGATGAGTTGTACCCGGTCCTGGAGGAATCGGGGGAATGGGGAGATAATCTGTATAATCCGGACGGCAGCTTTCCCGCATGGCTTCTCGCCAATCGGACTGTGACAATCAATGGGCTGGACTACTATATGCAAATCTTTAGTAGTGCCTCTGCTTTCACGCCGACGCCGTGGGCGTTTGACTATGAGACATATCTGACGACGGACGATTGGGACGAAAGGATTGCGCAGATGAAATCCGTATACGACCTGCTCGTTTCAGAAATGGGCGAACCGGAAGCAATGGTCAACGCGCAGACCTCCCTTGCACAGGCACTTGAAGTAGGCTTCGAATCGCACGACGGGCAAGAAAAGCAGGCATGGTGGATTTTGGCGGACGACTGGACAGACGCCGCCGATTCCTCCCATCCTGAGCGGTTGCTCACCTGTATGATGCGTGTGATAGTATACGAGAACGAGATACGGATAAATGTGCGCTTTGCACTGAAAAGCGCTTATGAATTGGGTGATTTAAGCCGGTTTGCATCGTGATTTTTCTCTAACAAAGACCCCGGAGGAAATCCTCGGGGGGTCTTTTTATGCTTTCGCAGCCTTTTCCGCGTCTTTTTTCAACGCAAACTCGCCGTTTTCCACGGTAAGCTTTACCTCGTCGCCGCGGGACGCGCCGCCGGTGAGCATCAGCTCCGCGGCACGGTCCTCCACCTGCGTCTGGATCACGCGGAGCAGCGGCCGCGCGCCGTAAACGGGGTCGTCGCCCAGATCGACGATCCGGTCGAGCGCCGCGTCGTCCCAGCTAAGACGGATTTCCATGAGCTCGAGACGCTTCGTAACCTCGCCGAGCATCAGGTTCGCGATCTTGCGGATTTCGTCCTTTTCAAGGCGGTGGAACACGATGATCTCATCCACACGGTTTAAGAATTCCGGACGGAACGCACGCTTGAGCTCGCCCATGACGCTCTCGCTGATCTCCTCGAAGGTGCTGTCGTGCTGTTCGCTTCCGGCGAAGCCGAGCGCGCGCTGGCCCTCCTTCGTGATTAGCTGTGCGCCGATATTCGACGTCATGATGATGATGGCGTTTTTGAAGTCCACGCGGCGGCCCTGCGCGTCGGTCAGGAGGCCGTCCTCGAGAATCTGGAGCATGATGTTAAAGACGTCCGGGTGCGCTTTCTCAATCTCGTCGAAGAGGATGACGCAATAAGGATGACGGCGCACCTTTTCGGTGAGCTGGCCGCCCTCGTCGTAGCCGACATAGCCGGGAGGGGAGCCGATGAGCTTTGAGACGCTGTGCTTTTCCATGTACTCGGACATGTCCACACGCATCATGGCGTTTTCGTCCCCGAACATGGCCTCGGCAAGCGCGCGGGCAAGCTCCGTCTTGCCGACGCCCGTCGGGCCTAAGAAGATAAACGAGCCGATCGGACGCTTCGGGTCTTTCAGGCCCACGCGCCCGCGCCGGATGGCGCGCGCCACGGCGGAAACGGCGCTTTCCTGGCCGATCACGCGGCGGTGCAGCTCCTCCTCAAGCTTCATGAGGCGCTCGCTCTCCGTCTCCGTCAGACGCGTGACCGGGATGCCGGTCCAGCCGGAGACGACGTTTGCAACGTCCTCCTCGCGCACGGTCGTACCGGCGGAGCCGTTTTTCTCCTGCCAGCTGTTCCGCTGCGTCTCAATCTGCTGGTTCAGCTCCGTCTTGCGGTCGCGCAGGGACGCGGCCTTTTCAAAGTCCTGCGCCTGGACGGCCTCGTCCATCTCCTTTGAGAGCTTCGCGGCCTCGTCCTCCAGGGACTTCAAATCCGGCGGCGCGGTCTGCGCCTTCATGCGCAGGCGGGACGCGGCCTCGTCGATGAGGTCAATCGCCTTGTCCGGCAGATGCCGGTCGGAGATATAGCGCGCGGAGAGCTTGACGGCGGCCTGGATAGCCTCGTCGGAAATTTTCAGCTTGTGATGCGCCTCGTAGCGGTCGCGCAGGCCCATCAGGATGGCAACGGAGTCCTCCTGCGAGGGTTCGTTGACCATGACAGGCTGGAACCGGCGTTCAAGCGCCGCGTCTTTTTCGATATATTTGCGGTATTCTTCCAGCGTTGTCGCGCCGATCAGCTGAATCTCGCCGCGCGACAGCGGCGGCTTCAGGATGGTCGCCGCGTCGATGGCGCCCTCCGCGGCGCCCGCGCCGATGAGCGTGTGCATCTCGTCGATAAAGAGGATGACGTTCCCGCTGCGGCGCACCTCGTCGAGGATGGACTTGATGCGCTCCTCAAACTCGCCCCGGTACTTCGTGCCCGCGATCACGCCGGAAAGCTCCAGCGCGAACACGCGGCGGCCGCGCAGCGTCTCCGGCACATCCTGCGTCGCGATCTTCTCGGCCAGGCCCTCCGCAATGGCCGTCTTGCCGACGCCCGGCTCGCCGATGAGGCAGGGGTTGTTCTTCGTGCGGCGCGAGAGGATCTGAATCACGCGGTCAATCTCGTCGTTACGGCCGATCACCGGGTCGAGCTTGCCGTCGCGCGCGGCCTGCGTCAGGTCGGTGCCGTACTGGTCGAGCGTCTTGGTGCTGCCGCCGCCCCCGCGCTCGCCGCGCGCCTGACGGCCGCCGCCGTAAGCGGCGGACTGGTTTTCCTCGTCGCCCGAGGGCTGGGGCCCAGCATCCCGAGCACCGTCATGTAAAGCCGCTGCGCTTCCACGCCGCAGGCGGCAAGCATCCGCGCGGCGAAGCAGTCGCTCTCGCGCAGCAGGCCCATCAAAAGATGCTCCGTGCCGACGTAGTTATGGCCCAATCGGACGGCCTCCGCCATCGCGATCTCGATAATACGCTTGGCGCGCGGCGTCAGCCCCTGCGGGTGGAAGCGCCGGGCTCGCCCGTGCCGATGTTATCAACGATCATGCGGTGGATTTTCTCGTCCGTCACGCCCGCGCCGGATAGCGCGCGCGCCGCGACGCCCGTTCCCTCGCGGATGAGGCCCAGGAGCATATGCTCGCTGCCGACATGGCTGTGGCCCAGTTCTGCCGCCGCTTCGTGGGCCAGACGGAGCGCCTGCTCGGCGCGTCCGGTGAATTTATTGTTATACATCATAGCGTTACCCCCTTATCAGGCCAGGGCCGCTCTCACGAGCTCCGCCCGGGCCACGTCCCGGCTCTCCGCCGAGGACGCTTTTTGTTCTGTAAACTCACGTTACAGGGACCGATTTCCCACAAAAGCCTGTCGATGAGGCCCGTGTCGATGCCGTCGATTACGCCGGCCCCCAGACGCGCGTCGGAGAGGAGCGACAGCGCCTCGTCCGAGCTGACCATACGTGCGCTGCGCAGAAGTGCCAGCGCGCGGTACACGCGGTTTTCTAAGTATGCGCGGTTTTCCTTGGCCAGACGGCGGCGCAGCGCGCGTTCGCCCTCGATGATGCTGCGCACGGCGGTCTCCAGACGCTCGAGGATTTCGCGCTCCGTGTAGCCGAGCGACAGGGCGTTTGAGACCTGATAGAGCGCGCCCGCGGCGCGCGTCCCCTCGCCGTACATGCCGCGCACGGTGAGCCCGACCTTCGAGACCGCGCCCATGACCTCGCGGATGCCGCCGGACTCCGTCATGGCGGGCAGGTGCAGCATCACGCTCACGCGCAGCCCGCAGCCGAGGTTCGTCGGGCACGCGGTGAGGTAGCCGCGCTTCTCGTCAAAGGCAAAGCCGAGCGACTCGTCGAGCAGCGCGTCAAGACGCTTCGCGTCCTCGAGGCAGGCGGCGGCGCACATGCCCGCGCCAATTACCTGGATGCGCAGGTGGTCCTCCTCGTTCACCATGATGGACGCGCCCTCGTCCTCGGAGAGAAAGACGCCGCGCGGGAGCGTCCCGCTTTCCAGCTCCCGCGAGACGAGATGCCGTTCCGTCATCGCGCCGCGCTGGATGTTGTTCATTTTATGGAAGTCGTACCGGGTAAAACGCAGGGTACCGGAGGCCTTTAAGGCCTCCTGCACCCGGTCGAGCATTCCGGCCGCCTGTTTTTCGTCCATGCGTCCCGGAAAAGGGACGCCTTTCACGTTTCGCGCAAGACGCACGCGCGAGGAGACGACGACGTCGCCGTCCGTACCCTGTTTCTCAAACCATTTACTCATTGTGCGCGCCCCCATTCTCAAGACTGCGGATCTCGTCGCGCAGGCGCGCGGCGTCCTCGAACGCTTCGTTTTTGATCGCGGCTTTCAGCTCGCGCTTCAGGTCGCCCAGACGGCGGCGGCGGGAAAGCTCCGCGCCCGCGCTGCCGGGCACCGCGCCGGTGTGGGACGCGTCGCCGTGGATGCGCTTGACCGCCGGGCCGAGCACGGCGTCAAACACCGAATAGCAGTCCGCGCAGCCCGCGCGTCCGGTGCGCGCGATATCCTGCGCGCTCGCGCCGCAGACCGGGCAGGTCGTGCCGCTCGGCAGGGAACGTCCGGACGCCGCCGGTGACGCAAGCCCCGGGAAGAAGCCCTGGAACGCGCTCCCGAAATCGTCGAAAAAGCCCGACATCCCATAGAAGGGTTGACGGCCTGTTTGAAAAGGCCCTGCTCGTTTGCGCACTCGCCGCACAGGTGCATTTCCGTGGTCTCACCGTTGACTACGTTTTTAATATAGACATTCGCTTCATTTTTTCCGCATTTTTCACATAACATAGAAAACCCTCCTTCTTAAGGCTATGATTGCATTCCCCGTTTGTTGCTATGTTTTATGAACCATTGTCAGCAGGCACAGTTTCAAAATCCGCGCGCGCAGCCGCCCGCGCTCCTCCGGCGGGACGGGCGCCAGCGCGTTGTCGCTCACCGCCGTCAGCACGATGTTCGCGCCCTCCGCCGGGATGCTCTGGCCGTTTACGAGGTTTTGCAGGATCGCGGTGGCGGACTGCATGTCGAGCGTGTCACCGATGGCGTTTACCGTATGCATTATCATTGACGGCCTATCCATATTTATACGCGCGATCCTGATATATCCTCCGCCGCCCCGGCGGGACTGCACGACGTAGCCGTGCTCCGGTGAGAAGCGGGTCGAGATCACGTAGTTAATCTGGCTCGGGACGCAGTTAAAGCGGTCGGCAAGCTCGTTGCGCTGAAGCTCCACCTCCCCGTCGGAGGCGGTCAGCGTATCCAGAATGAACTGCGCGATCATGTCGCTCATTCTCATGTTGGATCACTTCTTTCTGACTTTGACTTTCTTTGACCTTGTGCTTCTTATTATAGCTATTTTGGGGTGAAGGTCAACGTTTAAATTTGACCTTTCCTGACCACTAAAAAGAAGCAGAACAAATGAGCGCCCGTTTCCTTTCGTTTTCTCACTGTAACGCCGTTTTTTGCAGGTTTTCAAGTTTTCATAGAATTCCTTGCCTTGCGATTGCGCTTTGCCGGGTATTTATGATACAATAAGCAGAAGAACGGCCGGTACCCGCATGGTATGGCAAGGAATGTTAAGAATGCGGCGCTTTCTCGTGCTATGATAAAGGCACAGTAGCTGCTGGTATCATGAAACGGGAGTTGACGCGTTTGACAAACTTTGCACAGATCAAAGAAGCCCTCGCTTACATCGACGGGCACCTCTGCGAGACAGTCACCTTGCCGGAGCTTGCACGGCTCGCTTATTTTTCGCAGTACTATTTTCACCGGCTTTTCACGGCGGTCGTCGGCAAAACGCTTGCCGCGTACGTCCGCGACCGGCGGCTTTCCGCCGCGTGCCTGCGGCTCTACGCCACGGACGACGCCGTGCTCGACATCGCGCTCGACTGCGGTTTTGCCTCTGCCCAGGCGTTTTCGCGGACGTTCCGCGCGGCCTATGGCCTTTCGCCGCGCGAATACCGGCAAGGCGGATACGTGCCCTCTCCCGTTTCTGTGGAAGAACTCATCAAGAAGTTTACAAACAGACTGCGAGGAGGAATGGACGTGAATCCCAGAATCATTCAAAAAGATGCGTTACATATTGCCGGTGTTTCCGGCGACGGAAACCGCACGGCCGAGGTGTGGGAAACATTTTCAAAGCTTGACGGTACGTGTCCCGCAGAGAACAAGGTGTCCGAAAACGGGTATGAGATCCGCTTTTACGACGGCAATGCCTGCACCGTTCATGCCGGGGTCGAGGTGCGCGGTGCGTCTGCCGCGCCGCCTTACAAGCTGGTTTCCCTGCCCGCGTCCGCCTACGCCGCGTTTGACGTGTACGTCGCGGACGGGTACGACAGCGAGAACGACGCCATGAGCGAATGGCTCGCGTCAAACGGCGTCTGGCGCGAACGGCTGATCGACGGCCGGAATGCCTGCGTCGAGTACTACGACGCGCGTTTTCAGGGGAGAGCAGGCCGAATCCATCGTTGAAATCTGGATTCCCATTGAACGCTGCGAAGGTACCAAAGCGTAACTTTTACGGACCGGCGCGGGAAACGCCGCACGTTTGCGGCGGGGTTTCCTGCGCTTCCGCTTGTGTAATTGGCCAAAACGCCCGGATACGGCGGCCGGCGCGGCCGGTATCCTGATGAAAAAACCGTGGAGGTAGCTTTATGAAGCTTGATAACCGGCGGACGATCCTGGTGGGGCTCGCGTTTATGGCGGTCTGCGCCTTTTGGCAGGTCTACGACGCCATTGTGCCGCTCATCCTGAAAAAACACCTTCGACATGAACGATACGCTATCCGGGTTCATCATGGCGCTTGACAACATCCTCGCGCTGTTTCTGCTGCCCCTCTTCGGTTCGCTCTCCGACCGGACAAAAACCCGTATCGGACGGCGTATGCCCTACATCCTCTGCGGGACGGCGGCCTCATGCATTTGCGCCGTCCTGCTCCCCGTCGCGAACGGCGCAAAAACCTGACGCTTTTTATGATCGCGCTGGGACTGGTGCTCGTCTCCATGGCGACGTTCCGCAGCCCCGCCGTCGCCCTCATGCCCGACGTGACGCCAAAGCCGCTGCGCTCGCGCGCGAACGCCATCATCAACCTGACAGGTACGGTCGGCGCTATGGTGATGCTCGGCGGGATCGCGCTGCTGGTGCCAAAGGGCGAGGACCCGGACTATCTGCCGCTCTTCCTCTTCCTGGCGGTTTTCATGTTTTTGTGCGTCGCCGTGCTCTTTTTCACGATCCGCGAGCCGAAGCTGCACAGTAAAATGCTCGCAGACTCCGCCGCCCTCGGCGAGCCGGAGGAGGGCGAACAGGACGAGGCCGTCCATACGCCGATGCCGCGCGACGTGCGGCGGTCGTTTATCCTCGTGCTGGCGTCGATTTTTTTGTGGTTCATGGGCTATAACGCCGTCACGACCGCTTTTTCCAAATACGCGAATATTTACTGGGGGCTTGAAGGCGGCTCGTTCGCCTATACCCTCATCGTCGCGCAGGTGGCGGCCATCGCCGCCTATATCCCCGTGGGCTTCCTCGCGACAAAGCTCGGCCGCCGCAAGACGATTTTGGGCGGCGTCGCCATGCTGGCGGTGGCGTTCGGCGCGTGTGTGTTTTCAAAACCTTCGGCGGCATGATCTTTTTCTTCTTTGTGCTGGCCGGGGTCGGCTGGGCGAGCATCAATGTCAACAGCTATCCCATGGTGGTGGAGATGAGCCGCGGCTCGGATATCGGCCGCTATACGGGGTATTATTATACGACCTCCATGGCGGCGCAGGTCATCACGCCGGTGCTCTCCGGCGCGGTGCTGGAGTACGGCTACCTGCTGCTGGGCAGCGCCGACCCGAACGCCGGGTATGTGTTCCCTGTTCCCATACGGCGCGCTCTTTGTCGCGCTGTCGTTCGTTACAATGCTGTTTGTGCGCCACGGCGACGCAAAGCCGCTGCCGGCGCAGGATAAGCTCGAGGTGTTCGCCGGCGATGATTGACGCTGTGCCGTAAAACCTTCCCGCCGCGCGGAATAACGTCCCCGCCCGTCTTTATCGGGCGGGGTTTTTTGTTTATCCAAAGTCGTGCCGGTTGCCGCAGCCGCGCAAGGCACCGAAATGCCACAGGATTGTGGCAAATCCGCACGCTTTTATTGCGATGTGCTAAAATTCTAGAAAAGCGGCGGAAACATACGGTTCGGCGCGGAAATGGGAAAGGTGGCGTTATATATGGAGAGTAAGCCTTTGATTATTAAAAGGAATCCGATGAAGGAAGATAATCACTGCTTTTTGACCGTCCGGCTTCAGATCGAGCTGCTCGAAAAGCTCGACCGGACGGCATACCAGGCAAATATTTCGAGAAACAAGCTCATCAATTTAATCTTGGAATATCAGGTAGACCATATCCAGCTTGCGTGACGGCTGCGGAGGATATCGCCGATACGGAAGCAGACGCCTGCATAAAAACGCGCCCCGAGCGCAGACAAAACGCAGGAGAAAATTGCCCGCGTTTTAAATTGCAAGCGTGAGGTGTACCGCCGGTATGAAAAAGGAACTTATGAGATCCCGGTATGGGCGCTCATAAAATTGGCGGCTTACTATCATGTCAGCACGGATTATATCCTGGGACTTTCGGACGTGCGGACGCCGCAATCTCCCTGAACGGCCGCTGGCGACTGCAAAATCGTCCGGCACGCCGCGCGGATTAGGCGTGATGGATTGCCAATCATCTTCTTCGGATGCGGGAACCGGCGCATCCACATCCGGGCATGTTTCTGATATGTTCGGCTGAAAACGCGCGCAAATTCGCATATCTGCAAAATGGCCCCCGCCCGCCGAATGGCAGGAGGGGGCTATTATAGATGTCCGTGGTCTTACGGCAATACGATATCGCAAGCCGAGCGGATATCGTACGTCGTGAAATACCGCTCTTCGAGCGGGATCCACTCCGTTTCAAATCGGCGGAGCATCTCCGCGCCGTTTCGCGCAAGAATCCGCGCGCGCTGGAGCGCGGGGTCAATATCGGAGAAAATGCGCAGGTCGCAGGCGTCGCCGAAGTAGGGGTGCATACTGTACGCGCCCTCGATAATGATGGGCCGCGAGGGGTCGGCCGTTCGGACGTCCGCGTAGTCCATCCCGCCGCAGTCGAACACGCGGTAGGTAAACGGCTCGCCGCGCTCGATGCCGCGGATGACCTCGTCGCGAAAACGCTCGTAGTGGACGTTGCCGCCGTCCTCGGCGTAGCGCGCGGCGGTGCGCAGCGCAGGCGGGAGGAAGAAGTCGTCCATATGGACGACCTGCGCGCCGATGACGGGCGCGAGCAGCTCCGCCGCCGTCGTCTTGCCGGAGGCGGCGCGGCCATCGATACAGATGACCGGGTTGCGTTTGCGCAAAAGAGGTCGTACATGGCGTATAGGGCGGGCAGGAGCCGGACGTACCGCGCGTCGAGCACACGGTACGCGGGCAGATACGCCGCGCGGTACGCCTCGCTGTGGCTCACGGGCGGGTAGCCCGCCGCGCAGTAGGCGGCGAGATAGTCCGCGAGCTCGTCCGTGCCGAAGGCGAACACGCCGTCCTCCGCCGCGTCGCGCAGGACGCCGAGCTTCTGCTCGAACGTCTCGCGCCCGCCGTCCGCGCGGCGCGAGGGAGAGCACGAAGATCCGATTGACGCACTCGGCATGGGGATCTGCGAGGGGTGCAAATACAGCCGCGCGTAACCGTTGCCGATTTCCTCGGATAACGGCGCGCGTTTTTGCGCAGGCGCGCGCTGTCGTATTCCGACAGGAGGTAGGAGAGGCTCGCTTTTTTCGTTTTCCACGATGTGGCCGCCGCCGAACTCATTCTGATAGATGAGTTTTACGGCGTCGCACGGCATCATGAGGGGTACCGGGCGCTGTGCGCCCGCAGAATCTCTGATAAATCAGTCATTTGGCATCAATTTCGCTTTCTTCAGTGCGATTACAAGGAGCGGGATCAGGATGATGTGGCAGATGATTCCCGGCCAGGCGGTGATAAACGCGCCGGCGAGGAACGTCTGGAAGGTGAACGCGGACCCGGAAACACCCAGTATGACAAGGCTTGCGAGGCCGTACACCGCGCGTCCGGCCAGCATGGCGAGGAGCAGCGCGGCGTAGAGATACGCCGTCTTTTTCGGCAGCAGCTTATAAAAGATACCAGCGAACGCGCCGTATGCCGCGAGCTCAAAGGTCATGACAAGCGCCGTCAGGATAGGCGGCATCCCGAACATGACATGACGCAGCAGCGGAGCGACGAGACCGACGACGAGCGCGTACGGCCAGCCGCAGACAAAGCCGCACAGAAGAACCGGGATATGCATGGGCGCGAGCATCCCGCCGATTTGCGGGATTTGTCCCGTCAGGAAGGGGAGGACGATGCAGAGAGCCAGGCAAAGGGCTGCGAACACGAGTTTTTCACGCTGATTTTCATTTTGGATACTCCTTTTACAAAAAATTGAAGGCGCCTGTCCCATTCGTGGGGCGTGCGCCTTTCGGCTTTTTGGCTCAAAGGGTGACTTCTGTCATCAGCGCATGGCTTCTACCATACAGTATTAAAATAGCACAATTTGCGGTTTTTGTCAAATAAATGTGTAAAAATTCGCACGGAAATTGTCGTGCGGGAAGTCGAAGTGTGAAGAGGTTGTTTTCGAGTGTTAGTCCCGTCAGGAAGGGACGGTAGTCTAAACCCTGCCGGGATTCTTAGGAGACGTTCATCAAAACCCCATTTCTTTTTGTAACCCCGATTGAATCCTGATTCGATCGGAAAGGAGGAGGGGAGCGGGCGACTGCCTGGCGATTAGCCAGGCGGAACAAGCGGACGCTGCGACGACGCAGAAACGGGGTTTTGGATCCCCAAAGAAAAGACGACCGGGGACTTCCGTGTCCCCCGGTCCCCTCACCGGCGGGAGAGTAACCCGGCATAAATTGCATTATTAGATTTATTCTGATGCGGGAGTTTATCCGTCCTTCTACCGCGAGGGACTGCCGAAGGGTTCATGATTCCACGCCGCAACTCCCGCCGTGCCGTGAGACAACTGCTTTGCTCCAGAACGGTCCATCGGCAGGAGAGTAGCTTAACTGCCGGGTAGGGTATAGAGTGTGCAATCCTCTAGTATGTGGGGGTATAAAATCCTGTGGTGTACATTTTCAATTAGATTGCACGTTTTGTATTTGTTTTAAAGACCGTCGAAGAGTGCGGATTTAAGGTGCGAATATGTTGCCTGAAGGACGTTAAAGAGCGCGGGGTTGACTACGAAACGGCTTACCCTCTGCTCAGGATGGCCTCTGGGATGCAAATTCAAAGGGTCAGGGATGAAGAGAGTTTCCCCAGCGGGAACATGCGCTCGCCATCACTCAAAGAACAGCCGTCCATGTTTCCATGGACGGCTGGCGTTAAAGCGAATAAGTTTGTGTTATAAATGGTTGTTTTTGTGAGCGTTACTCGGCCAGTTTTGCGGCAATGCCCTGGTAGATCAAAAGTTCCAACAGGCTAATAAAGCACCGCGCCGCCGGTAATCAGGACATATTGTGGTTCGTTTTTCGCCTTTTTATCATCTGCGCGGCCTGCAAGATGGCAACTTTACGGTTCTTCTCCGGCTGGAGACGCACTGTGTACTGCGCGTTATCAACGTTTAACGTAGCGGTATAACTTGCGTCGAGAGGTGCCGAGAACGCCTTTTCTTTCAGTTCCCTTACAAAAGAGGTCGTAGTGTTTTGTTTCATTTGACGTAAAAATCATACAAGCAAATCCTTTCCAAATACTATTTTTATCCGGCGGTGCTTGAAAGAATCTACGGCGCATGATATACTATTTACGCCGCGAGTGTCTTTGGCACTTCGCCGGTTTGTGCTAGGAAGTGGCTTTTTCTGTGATGAGTGGAGGCCGCTTCCTTTCACTTTTTGAGGTCATCCTTTAACTTCTTAATCCCGCGCCGTGCAGCTTCCATCTTATTGACGTTTTCCTGCTCACAGTAGGCCACCAGCGTTTCGTAGCTTTCGTTATCCAAACGTACAAACAAAGCTTTATCTTTGGGATTATCTGTTGGACGCCCCCAACTTTGCTTTAGGCAATTGTTCACCTCCTTTTGATATTCATAACACAACATATCTGAATATCATAAGTCAATAGGTTTCATGAAAATTTTAGGGGAATTTGTCAAAATAACCAGTTATGGGTCATGACTAATAAGAATCATACAAGCAAATCCTTTCCAAATTATCATTTTATCCGGCGGTGCTTGAAAGAATTCACGGCGCATGGTATACTATTTACGCCGCAAGTGTCTTTGGCACTTCGCCGGTTTGTGCTAGGAAGTGGCTTTACCTTGCTGGAGGGGGCCGCTTCCTTTCACTTTTCCAGATCCGATTTAAGCTTCATAATTCCTCGGCGAACGGCTTCTGCAAGAGAAACTGTTTCTTGTTCACAATAGGCCTCTAAAATGTTTTTGCATTGTAAATCAATTTTCACACCTATTTTGTAAGCCTTGGGATTATCAGTTTTTCGGACCTGGTTTTTTTGCCTGTTCCCAATTCATCGCCTCCTCAGGAATAGGACTGACCTAATAATACATCTGGACTGTCCAAATGTCAATGGGTTTTATGAAAATTTTAGGGAGAAATTGTCGAAATATATATTGTGCATAATAAAACACGGATAGACTGTCCGAAGCGCCGCCTCCCGGTATGTCCCAAGCCGAGCCTGGGCCAGCCACACAGATTTTTTTCGCAGGGCGGAACGCAATAAAAAACCTCTGCAATTGCAGAGGGTAAAAACGAGTATGCTTTTCTATCGCTTGGCAGCGCAGAAGCGCGGGACAGGCTTCCTGAATAGATTTGATCGTGCAATCTATGCCAGCCTACTCTCCCGCCGGGTAGGAATGCTCTGCGTCAAAGCCGTTCTCTCACGGCACGGCGTGGACGCGCCGCAGAACTCGCCCAACGGTAATCTCTCTTAGCAGAAACGTAGGACAAGCTCCCCACCAGAATACATTTAATAATTGCAATCTATGCCAGTCCACTCTCCCGCCGGTGAGGGGATCCGGGGGACACGGAAGTCCCCGGACGTCTTTTCTTTGGAGTCCAAGAACCGTTTCTTTTTGACGGGACAAAAGAAATGGTTCTTGAAAAATCATCCCGCAAGAACCAGAATGGTTCTTAAAAATACCCTGTATGAATAAAAACCCTGTTATCTCCAAAAGTCCTTGCTTTCCACACGGCAGCGTGTTATAATTATTTTCTTCCGCACAAAAATTGATACGGTCACGCAAGGAGGGGGCAAATGGACGTAAAAATCCCGCGAATTTGAGCTTTCCTGGCTCAAATACGTACTGAAAAAGGTCAAAAACCCGCGCGCACGGACGTCGTCGAGGCGCGCAAGGCCGTCCTCGACGAGCAGGTCGACGAATGGCTGAAGGCCTATAACGACGAAAACGTCGAGCTTTTCATGCAGCTCGTCGTCGGGACGGACATGCAGGAGGGCCTTTGCAAAGCTCCTGCGCGTGTACCGAAACGCTGAAAGCTCGCCGTATTTCGGAAGGGTTGACTTTGCCGAACGCGGCGACGAGGAACGGCGCGTCTATATCGGGCGCGGCGGCATTACGACGCCGGATAACGAAATGCTGGTTATCGACTGGCGCACGCCGGTCGCAAACCTCTACTACGACGCACAGCTCGGCCCGGCCTCTACGAGTCGCCGGACGGCCTCATCGAGGGCGAGATGAGCCTTAAGCGCACCTATAATATCAAAGACGGCGCGCTTTTGGACTTTTATGACGCGGACGTCATCACAAACGACGAGCTTTTGCAGGAATACCTTGCGAAAAACGCGGACGTCGTGCTGCGCGACATCGTCGCGACGATCCAGAGCGACCAGAACGAGATCATCCGTGCCGAGCCCTGGCGCAACGTCATCGTGCAGGGCGTGGCGGGAAGCGGCAAGACCACCGTCGCGCTGCACCGGCTCTCCTACCTCATCTTCAACACCGAGGCCAAGGAAAACCGTTACTGCATCATCGGCACAAACCGCATGTTTTAAACTACATTTCCGGTATGCTGCCGGACCTCGGCGTGGACAGCATCCGCCAGACCGTCCTGCGCGAGCTGCTGCTGCACATCCTTTTTATAACCCGGACGCAAAGGCTGCGGAGCCGCCGCCGGAAAAGGCGTCGCAGGCGTTTGCCGGCGCGCTGTGCGATTTCATGCGCGCGTTTGAAGAGCGCATCTTCCTCACGGAGGACGTGACGCGCTCGCGGGCGAGACGCTCGTCTCGTGTGCGGAGGTGGCGGAAAACTTTGCGCTGCGTCCGCGCGTGCCAATGCGCGAACGCGCCGAGAATTTCACGAGCCTGATTGAGCACCGCGTGAAAACGCGGCTTGACGCGATCCTCGCGCATGTGGAGGACGGCTACGACCGCCGCGTTCGCGAAACAGACGACCGCGAGGAAAAAAAACCGGCTGCTCGACGAGAAATACGTCCGGCTGAAGCAGGTGCGCGCGGAGTCGAAAACCGTCCGCCGCGCCTTCTTAAACCGGCTGAAAAAGTGCAGCGAGACAAAGCTGTATCTGGAATTCCTGGGTGAATACGCAAAGCGCAGCGACGCGGCGCTCGACCTGGCGGCGGACGCCGCGCGGGGCGTCAAGCGCAAGACCTACGACCTTTACGACCTGTGCGCGCTGGCGTACATCTCCTGCCGTCTCGACCCGAACGAGCGCACGAAGGCGTTTGACCATATCGTGATCGACGAGGCGCAGGATTTCGGCCCCACGGTGTTTTTAACGCTGACGGAATGCTTCCCGCAGGCGCGTTTCACGATTTTAGGCGACATCGCGCAGAATATCCACGGCGAACGCGGCCTGGCCTCCTGGGACGACATCGCGCCGCTGTTCCCGTCGCTCTTCTTCCGGGCGCTGACGAAAGCTACCGCAACACGATTGAAATTGCGGAATTTGCAAACCGCGTGCTTGAAAAGATCGGCACGGGGTATGAGATTACGCCGGTCGTGCGGCACGGGCGCGGCGTGGCGTTCGAGCGCGCGGCGGACTTTGCGGACTGCGTTGCCCGCGCGGAACGCGCTATCCGGGACACAACCCGTCCGGGCGGGAGCGCCGCCGTCATCTGCCGCGACGCGGCGGAGGCTGAGGCGGTCTACGAGGCGCTGTCGCAGCATGGCGGTGTCGCTCATCCGCGACGACACGGACCTCTACGAGGGCGGCGTGGTCGTCACACCGGTCGCCGCCGTGAAGGGGCTGGAGTTTGACACCGTGGTGGTGTTCGACGCGTCCGCGGCCGCGTGGCCGGACGATCCCGCCACGGCGAAGCGTCTATACGTGGCGCTGACGCGCGCGCTGCACGAGCTGAATATTTTTTATCAGGACGCGCCCTCCGCGCTGTTGCTGTGAACCCTTCAAAAATTTGAAGGGGACGCATTTCAAGAACCGGACTAGTTCTTGGGGGACGTACTTCAAAACCCCATTTCTTTTGTTTCGTCAAAAGAAACGGGGTTTTGCATCCCGAAAAGACGACCGGGGACTTCCGTGTCCCCCGGACCCCCTCACCGGCGAGGAGAGTAGTCAAGAGTAGCTTGTATTATTAAATTTATTTTGGTGGGGAGTCTGTCCCGCTCGTCCGCTACGAAGAGTCGCCGAAGGGGCCATCGTTCTGCGGCGCGTCTCCGCCGTGCCGTGAGACAACTATTTTGCTACAGAACGATTAACTTCTATTGGCGAGAGAGTACCCGGTAGTTTTTCCTTTTGTCGTCGCAAGTTTGAGATACCTCCTGCTCTTTTATACGCTCTGTGCCTGCGAGGGTAAATCTGTGGCGATTTGATCGACCAGCAGGTCTAGGAGCGCGGAAAGTACGGCGTTTGACGTGATTAGCTGAAAATGTGGCTCTTCTTCTACATAAATCTCTTTTATCGCCTGTAAAATGGCCATTTTGTAATGACGCTCGGGTTGAAGCCGCAGAATATAATGCGTGTGGTCGATATTATAGCTAAGCGTATAACTGGCACTGCATTCGTCGGTATAAGCCCTCTTGTAAAGTGTGTTGCACAAGGCTTCATACTGTTCTTTTTTAATTGCCTAATTACCATGATCTTTCTCCTTTTTTTTTCATGTGGAGATTTTATCACTTTTTTGTCGTATTTTCGTGGATTCAAGGGAAATTCCCTTGAAAGACGCTATAGGCAAAAGAAAAATGATACAAAACCTGTCCTTATCTCCAGAGAAGATTTATGTTCCGTATCGGGATATTTTAGTAAATATTCTATCCTAAAAGGATATACACGTGACGTTCTCCGACCTGAAGATAGACGCGGATAAAATAATTGAAATAGAAAGCTTCAAGGCGCTATGCCGAATTAGGGGGATTTTAATGTGCGAAGAATTCACGGATACAGAATGTCTGGACTATATTGAAGCGATTGTTAGGGTATTTGAAGAGATGGGATGCGACTGTGGCAACCGACACGATTGGTGAATAGGATATACTTTGCAACACAGAAAAAGATAATGTCCATCTATGTAAGGACTTCATGACATTCTCTCGCCGGTAAGGAATTTGTTCTGTGGATAAGTAGTTGTCTCACGGCACGGCGCAGACGCGCCGCAGAACGATGAACCCTTCGGCGGCCCCTCGCATTAGACTGGCGGGACGAGTCCCCATTTAAACGAGTTCTGATCGTATAACTTATGCCGGGCTACTCTCCCGCCGGTGAGGGGTCCGGGGGACACGGAAGTCCCCGGTCGTCTTTTTTGGAGTCAGAACCGTTTCTTTTGACGGGACAAAAAAGAAATGGTTCTTGAAAAACAGCCCCTAAGAACCGGCAGGGATTCTCAAATACTGCCACTACGGGACGGGACAAAAAGGAATCCCCAACATGAGTTGGATATTGTCCCCGACGGGAATCTATGGTATAACTAAAGTTGAAAAATGTAAAATCCCTGCGCCGGAGGACGACCATGAATCACTTTTACGCCTACTTATTCCGCATGAAATACATCAAACGCTGGGGCCTGATGCGAAACGCCCTCGAGGAAAACCTCGAGGAGCACACGCTGGAGGTCGCGCTGTTGGCGCACGCGCTAGCCGCGATCCGGCGCGACGTGTTCGGCGTGCCGTGCGAGCCGGAGCGTGTGGCCGCCGCGGCCATGTTCCACGACGCCTCCGAAATCCTGACCGGCGACCTGCCCACGCCCGTCAAGTACATGACGGCGGAGCTCACCGGCGCGTACCGCGAAATCGAACACGCCGCGGAAGATCAGCTGCTCTCCTTCCTCCCGCCGCCGCTCGGGACACCTACCGCGCGCTTTTCGACTCGGCGCACGCGCCGGACGTTTACCCGCTCGTAAAGGCGGCGGACAGACTCGCGGCGTACATCAAGTGCGTGGAGGAGCTCAAGTCCGGCAATGCGGGTTTCGACGCGCCGCCGAGCAGACGATGGAGTCAATCCGCGCAATGGACCTGCCGGAGCTTGCCTATTTTATCGAAAAATTCCTGCCCTCCTTCGAGCTGACGCTCGACGAAATGGGGCTTTTTGGAGTAAAACCGGCTTTTTTGGGGAGAGGAGAACGCTATGGACTATCAGGAAATCAACGCCCGCACCATCGACCGCTGGGTCGAGGGGGGCTGGGAATGGGGCCGCCCGATCACGCACGAGGTCTACGCCGCCGCGCAGCACGGCGAATGGGACGTGCTGCTCACGCCGACCGTCCCCGTGCCGCACGCCTGGTTCGGCGATCTGCGCGGACGGCGCGTGCTGGGACTGGCCGCGGGCGGCGGGCAGCAGATGCCCATTTTCGCCGCGCTGGGCGCGGACTGCACCGTGCTCGATTATTCGGAAAAGCAGCTTGCAAGCGAACGCATGGTCGCCACGCGCGAGGGGTACGCGATCCGCGCCGTACGCGCGGACATGACGAAAACCCCTGCCGTTTGCCGACGGCGTGTTTGACCTCGTATTCCATCCCGTTTCAAACTGCTACGTGCGCGAGGTGCTGCCCATCTGGCGGGAGTGCTGCCGCGTCCTCGCCCCCGGCGGCGTACTGCTCGCGGGGCTTGACAACGGCCTCAACTTCGCTTTTGACGAAGCGCAGCGCGCGCTCCGATACACACTGCCCTTCGACCCGCTTGCAAACGAGGCGCAGCGCAGCGCCCTGGAAGCGGACGACGACGGAATGCAGTTTTCGCACACCATCGAGGAGCAGATCGGCGGCCAGCTCGCGGCGGGGTTCCGGCTCACGCACGTCTATGGCGACACGAACGGCGCGGGGCCGCTGCACGAGCACAACGTCCCGACCTTTTGGGCGACGCGCGCCGTGAAGCTTAAACGCGCCGCGTAAGCGGCGGTCAGAATCCCGTGCGCGGCGGCGAGCGTATGCCTGCGTCTGCCCTTTTGAAAACCTGACCGGCAAGCGTTTCCGGCACGGGAAAAATGCACGCATTTCCTACACGAAGGGCGAACGACCGTTTTTATAATAGCCTTTCATTCAAAAGCCGCCTCAAGCGCTCTTAACGCAGCGCTTGAAAGAGCGCTTTTTATGAGATGACCGGGAAAGGACGGCCTTTCCAACCCAAATAAAAGCCCCGCGCATTTTGAATGCGCGGAGCTTTCTTTATACCTAAAAATCACTGGCTAAGCCAGTGATACAAGATCCATAAGCATGACAAAAGCGTCTTTCATTATACGAAAAGTACCTGCCAACTGAAACGAAGATCGTAAAGCGAGAATTGTCAGGGGATATGGAAAGACATCAACCGTTTTCTCACACACGATGGAACAGAAGATATTATGCCCGAAAGATAGGGGCGTTCGATAAGAAAAGCGAGGGGTAGGAAAAATTTGAGGCAGTTATGCGGGTGAAAAGGTACCTGGATCGTGGAAACAGACGTACGCCCTCATATCCAAGAATTAAAAGAAATGTAAACCATAGCGGCGCCCCATTTTGGGTGTATGGCAAGAGCGGCGCAATGCCGCACAAGCACCCGGCTTGAGCCACGCCGTCGGCGGAGCGTTTGGCCGCTCAGGATGGATTGAGCAGTCCGGCGGGCTGAAACAGAAAACAGCGCAGCCGGAAGTTCCGGCGCAGGGAATAAAGGCCACGCCGGAAAAAAACGCGAGCCGAATTGCAAAGTGCTACAACCATAAGAGGCAAGATGAGTGAACAAATATCGAGGCATCAATATGGTCCCGTGCACGGGCAGTAGGTAACCATACGTGGCGGGCAGTCTGTACTTGCGCGCCTCATGCGCCCGCCGGGAACGCAGGGCTTTGCCTGCAGTATAACCTCCGGATTCAGCGGGGGGGCTCTATCGAAGCGGCGTGACGGTATGGCGGCAGGCGTACGTCTGCCCGGGCGGGAGCAGGATTGTGCCCTCGCGTTCGCGCCAGACGTCCTGACGCGGGCTGTTCCGGCGCGTAATCGCGCCGTGCCACGCCTCCATGGCGAGAAACGGGCTGTCCGGCGCCGTCCAAATCTGGAAGCAGTCCGCGCCGGTGAGCGACAGGCGCACGCCGCGTCCGCTTTTGCGGCTTAGGAGCGTGACGTTCTCCGAACGCACCGGACGGAAACAGATCGAGCCGTCACGGAAAAGCTCGTAGGAGAGCGGCAGGACGCGGCCCGCCTGACCAAACGCCCGCTCGAGCACCTCGATGGGGCTATAGAACGTCACAACGTCGGAAAGCCGCTCCTCGCGGTCGAATTCCAGCACATAATCGGCAAAGTCCTCCCCCGGAAGCAGCGGGCAGGTAAAGCCCGGATGCCCGCCGATTGAGAACGGCAGCGCGCGCGTATCGCGGTTTTCCACCTCGTAGACGATTGCAAAGCGTCGCGCCCTCGAGCGCGTAACGCACGCGCAGGGCTAAATCAAAGGGGTACATGGCGCGCGTGCGCGAGCTCGCGGTCAGCTCGTAGGTGACGGCATCCGCGCGGCGCTCCGTCACGGCGAACGTCTCGTGCTGGGCGAAGCCGTGCATGGGCATGGCGTATTCCCGGCCGTCGAGCGTATAGCGGCCCTCGGGCAGGAGGCCCAGCAGCGGGAAACAGAGGAAGCTGCCGTGCTCCCAATGGCCGGGGCGCGGCTGCCAGACGTAATCGACGTCCTCGCCGCGAAAACGCAGCGAGACGTGCTCCGCCGAGAGGTCGCCGGAACGAAAGACGAGGGATTCATTCTTGATTTCAGTTATTTTCATACGATCACACGCTCCAAACGGCAGTTATAAGTCCAAAACTCGCGCCGCAGCTCCACGCCGAAGGCGCGGGCGACGTCCAAAAGCCCCTCGTCGGGGATCGTCTGCCGGATACCGCCGCAGGAGAGCGCCAGCACGCAGATCTGGGCGGCCTTTTCAATCGTGTGCATCAGGCCGAACGCCTCATCGAAGTCGCGCCCGGAGACGAACATGCCGTGATGCGCCCAGATCACCGCGTCATAGTCGCGCATTTTTCTCGCAGGATGCGGCGGCGATCTCCGTGCCGCCCGGCACCATCCACGGCACCACGCCCACGCCGCGCGGGAACACGATGGGGCACTCCGTCTCGCTTTTCCACAGCGCGCGGGAGAAGTCCCGGTCGGAAAGCGGCAGTACGTACGTCAGCGCGACGGTGTTTGCCGGGTGCGCGTGGTAGATCACGCGCGACGCGCCGTCCGTCGCCGCCGCGCGGACGGCGTGGTTCATGAGGTGCGTTGGCAGCTCGCTCGTCGGGCGTCCGCCGTCCTCCATGCCCCACACCATGCGCCAGGCGTCGCCCGCTGCGTTTAGTTCCACGGCACAGAGGTTTTCGTGCGGCGCGAGGGGGACGTTGCGGAAATACTTGCCCGAGCCGGTCGCCAGGAACGTCTCGCCCGCGAGTCCCGGCAGCGACGCGCCGATGGGGTTCCACGGACGGTCCTGGGAAAAGTCCGGGCGGCAGGCCTCCGCCTCCTCCGCGCTCAGGCGGTAGGTCAGGTTGCCGCCGTTTCGTTCGTGCCAGCCCTGGAGCCAGCCGTCCTCCGCACAGGCGGACGAAGCCGCGCAGCAGGGCGCTTTCTTCAATTTGCATGGAAGTCCCTCCTTAAAAATCCGGTTTTTCGCGGGATTTCAATGTTTTTGTGGTATGCGGCGCTTATTCCGCGCCCCGCCGCACAGCCTCCGGCGGCGCGGCCAGGGACGCCTTTAAACTTTTTGAAAATACGCAGCAGCGTGACCATGCCGGTCACGGACATGACAATTTCCGCGGCAAACGCGCCGTAAGCGAGCGCGGCCACGCCGAACGCCGCGTTGAGGGCGACCGTCGCGGGGATCTCAAAGACCACCTTCCTGAGTACGGCGAACACCAGCGACGTGAACCCTCGTCCGATCGCCTGGCAGATGCCGACGACGAGGAAATCGAGCACCAGAAACGGTACGGCGATAATGAGCGCCCGGAGGAAGCCCACGCCGTAGCGCACCACCTCTGCGTTTGCGATAAAGAGCCGGATCAGCGCGGGCGCGCAGAACCACCCGCGGCGGCCACCGCCAGCATGGCGGGGATCATAAACCGTGCGAGGAACGCGATGGCGCCGCGGAACCGCTTGTAGTTTTTCGCGGTGTAGGAATAGCTGACCAGCGGCATGACGCCCTGCGTGCCGCCCAGTGCGATCTGCATCGGCACCATATAGACCTTCTGCGCGATCCCCATCGCCGCCACGGCATTTGCGCCGTAGGCCGCGGTGAAGTTATTCAGAATCGTCATGCCGGTCACGTTCAAAAGGTTCTGGATCGCGGCGGGCACGCCCACGACGCACACAGCCCCGGCAATTTTCCGGTCAAACCGGAAGTGTTTGGGGTTCAGGCTGATGAGGGTCTTGTCGCGCCGGCGGTACAGCAGGACGAAAAAGTAGGCGCACGCGGCGCAGTTAGACAAAAACGTCGCGAGCCCCGCTCCCGCGGCGCCCATGTTGAGCCCCCAGGGGAAGATAAAGATGGGGTCCAGCACGACGTTGAGCAGGCAGCCGCTCATCGTGCCGATACTCGCCTGCAGGGAGTTCCCCTCCGCGCGCACGAGGTACGCCAACACGACGTTCAAAATCGACGGCGCCGCGCCGCAGATCACGGTCCATTTGAGGTATCCCGCCGTCGCCTGCGCGGTTTCCGCGTTCGCGCCGAGCATACCGAGCAGCGGCCGGAAAAAGCAGAGGCACAAGAGCGAGAAGAGCAGACCGCTTGCAAAGGAGCAGTAGAGCCCGAAGGAGGCGCTTTTGCGCACGACATCGTACTCCTTCCTGCCCAGGGAGCGGCTCATCATGCTGGAGCTACCCACGCCGAAGAGGTTATTGACGGCGTTGAAGGCGAGCAAAACAGGAGCCGCCAGCGTGACGGCGGCGTTTTGCACGGCGTTATTGAGTTGGCCGACGAAATAGGTGTCGGCCAGATTATAGAAAACCATGACGAGCGAGCTCAAAATAGTCGGGACCACAAGCTTGCCGACGGCTTTCGGGATGGGGGTTTCTTCAAAAGAGTGCTGTTATAGGCGTTATTCATGGATTCACCTGAGTTTCATAATAAAACCGGGAGGCCGCGTCCGTGGCGGGTCCGGGTCCGGTGGGTTGGCAAGGCGACGCCGCGGCTGGGCGGCGAGGGTAGCGTGGTCAACAGACGGCGTATCGGAGCGCTGTCGGCACATACGGGCGGCGTAAGTGCCGGGTTTTTTACAGGAGTACCAAGCGCGCACGTGGCCGTCCGGCTTGGTTTATGCTTTTTTATAGAAGAGCGGACATACCGCCGCGCCCCTTACGCTCGGTCGATGCCGTGTATACATTCAGCGAGCGCAGTCGCAGCGGAGTCCGCGGGTCTTACGGACGGATACGAGGCAATCCGACATGGGCGCGAGAGGCTTGTGTGCGACAGTCAACCGCGCCCGGACGGCGCGCAACGTCCGGATGGTGTGACTTAAACGGCGCAACACTTAGACTGTATAACTTCCGCACGCCGCAGCGCTCAGACGGACGGCGCCCGAATAGTGTAGCGCCCGGAAGACATAATCAAAGCGTGAACCGCTGACGGCGCGCTCTAGGTGGCGTAAAATTAGCGCTCCCCGCGGTTAGGCGAAGTACGGGCGTTCCAGGCGTGCTTACGGACGGCATATAAAAAATGGACAAGCCGTAACGCCAAAAGCACATGTGCGAGCTGGCAAAAACAGACATACCGCCGCGCCCTTACGCGCGGCTGTCTCGGCGCTCAGTCTGCGGTACGGGACGAAAAAGGCGGCGCGGCCTAAGCCGCGCCGTTTTCTGTTTTAGTGCGCCAGCGTGATGTTTTCACCGATCATATTGAAGAACGCGCCTTCGTCGGTGATGCCGGAATCCTTGTGACAGATGCGCCACTTGTTATTCGCGGTGAGCAGGGCGTTTTCGCCCTTGCGCTCGATCTTTTCTCGAGGTCGAAGTTCGTGCCCTTTGGCAGGACGATCACACAGCGGAAGCCGTCGGGGTTTGCGTTGCAGGGCGCGTAGTGCAGGCAGGTGGCGTAGAGCTCCACGGCCGTGCCGGCGGGGACGCGGAACAGCTCGACCTTCGAGGTGTCGTACTGGAAATCCTCTGTGATGTCCTGCTGCATACCGACCATGATAATGAGATCCGTCACGGCGATATCGACCTCGGAGGAACGGTGGTACTCGAGCGCGTCGAGCGCGTAGTTATTGCCGTTGCAGTAGCCGATCTCGATCGGCAGCTCGCCGAACACCTCGTCCTCGAGGATTTTTTTTGGTGCACGCGACCGCCTCGAGCTCCGGGACGGAGGGGACGTACGCCACGTCCGCGGGCAGGGGGGTGTATTTGTTCATCGCGTCCATGAGAGGCGCCCAGTCATAACCCTCAATCACGCGGCCGTACTTTTTGAAAGAACTGTCGCATACGCATTTGATTTCCATAAAGTGCTCTCCTTCCTGATTTGCAAAAACGGGCGTACCGCAGGGCGCACGCCCGGCGCGCGGCGGTTTCCCGGATAAGATACTTGTATTTTATCACGCCGGATGCTAAAATGAAAGACATAAACCGTAATTTTTTATTAGGAGGGACACCTATGGTCACAAAGCTTCCTTTCGGCACAGGCGTGGACGGCGAGGCGGCCTCGCTTTTTAAGATCGAGAACGCGGACGGCTCCTACGCCGCCATTACGGACTATGGCGCAACGGTAACGGAGATCGTCGTACCGGACAAAACGGAAAGCTGCGCAACGTTGTGATGGGCCACGGCGACGTGCAGGGTTATCAGAAGGCCGGCGGCTTCTGGGGCGCAACGATTGGCCGCGTCGGCAACCGTCTGGGCGCTTCTCAGTTTGAGATCGGCGGCAAAACCTACAAAGTCCTCGCAAACGACGGCCCGAACCACCTCCACGGCGGCGCGAAGGGGTTTGACAAGCGCATGGGAAGGCGAGATCGTGGGCGATAACGCCGTGCGTTTTCGCGCGTCTCGCCGGACGGCGAGGAGGGGTATCCCGGCACGCTGACCGTCAGCGTCACGTTCACCTTCGACGCGGAGCACCGTCTCACCCCTTGCCTATCACGCAGTGTCGGACGCGGATACGCTCTGCAACCTGACGAATCACAGTTATTTCAACTTAAACGGCACCACGGGTGAAACGGCGGGCCTGATCCTGAACCACAAAATGCAGATCAACGCCGCGCGCATGACCGCGTGCAGCCCCGACCTGCTGCCAACCGGCGAGCTGCTTCCCGTTGACGGCACGCCGTTTGACTTCCGCGCGCCGAAGCCCATCGGTCAGGACATCGACGCGGATAACATCTACATTTCCTACCCGCACGGCTACGACCACAACTTCTGCCTCGACGGCGAGGGCTTCCGTCAGGTGGCAGTCACGACCGGCGACGAGAGCGGCATTACGATGGAGACTTGGACCGACCTGCCCGGTATGCAGTTTTTCTCCTCGAACCGCCACAGCTTCTGCCTCGAGAGCCAGTGCTACCCGAACTGGAATCAGAACCCGCACTTCCCGACGATTCTCCTAAAGAAGGGCGACGTTTACGAGACTAAGACCGCTTACTGGTTTCAGTAACATCCCTCGTGGATTGAAATACTGTTGGAATAACCAATAGTACAGTCATTGCCGAACAGTCTAGACTTGCAAGAGCCTCCTTGTAAGTGTATGCCTGCACGGCGGGGGTCCGGCAAGGAAATGTCTTTGTCCTCCCAAATATTATGGAATTGCCCAACCGCATAAAACCGGCGGCCTCAGCGTACTCCCGACAGAGATTCTCGGTGGAGACGCAACGCCTTTTGCGTGGCGGGGACCATCGGAAACGCGCTTGTCCCCAGTCTATGGAATTTCTTGATTCCTTAAGAACTCGCAGTCACACTTGTGGCACTTCCACGCGTGCGAGGTGCTTTCTGTCTGGGACGCGCGTTTTGCACGCGGCGGCAGGCTTAGCGGGGAACGTTTTTAGCCTCTTCGGTATGGGAAATCGCTTTTGCTATGTGTCCCGCGCGCCGCGGCGTTTTCCCTGCTTGGGACGCGGTGTTTTGCACGCGGCGGCAAGCTTAGCGGGGAACGTTTTTAGCCTCCCCGGTATGGGAAATCGCTACCGCTAAACCCGGTAATACCATTTACAACGTGCTCCCGCGTGGCAGGGGCGTTTCTTCGTAAAGTTGCAACGTTTTCAGGCGGGAGGTGCGACACCTTTCGTGCTACAGAGGGGGTCCGGCGAAAAACGGTCCTGCCGTACCGGGATTTGGGAATCCTTGACCGTAAAACCCGGCAGCCCTTTTGCAACGTACACCCGCGCGCGGCGGTGTTTTCCTGCTTGGGACGCGTCGTATTCCTCCTAAACTGTGGCGGTTTGCAAGCGGTCGAAAGTTTGGGGACACTCTTGTTCTCGGCAATTTATAGAAATTGCTGAACTACGAAAACCCCGACGGCGTACAGAAAATTGTACGCCGTCGGGGTTCTATTTTTATTTCGGGAAACCCCGCGTCAGTCCGGCTCACCGGCAGCGGTACCCGCTTTCTCCTCCTGCGCGTCACGCGCGCGCCAGGCGTCCCGCAGACGCCGCAGCGCCCGGTCGAGCGCGACGAGCGCAAACGCCCCGGCGACCGTCCGCCGACGATCGACACGGCCCAGAGGGCCGTCCGGCCGGGGCCGAGCGTCTGATAATCGAGGAAGAAGTACGGCGCGCTCTGCACTTTATTAAATGTCACGAACACCCCGCCCGTCGCCGAATAGATGGCGAGATATACGGCATAAAGCAGCGGAACTGCCGCCGAGAGCGGCGCGTACCACCAACGAAACAGGCCCTTTTCGTCAAAAAGCAGGTAATCAAGCAGCAGCATGACGGGCGTATACATGTGAATTATCGCGTTGAGCACGGAAAAGCCGCTGAAGTACGCCGGGTACTCCGCGCTCATGCGCGGCTCGAGCACCGCATGATAGACGGTGAACGCGAGAAGGATGCTCACAAGTGCGCAGAAGCGCAGCGCCGTATACAGGCGGTTTTCGTGGTAATCGATATCCGTAAGGTCGCAGGCAAGCAGCACAAGCGTCAGTGCGATGCAAAAAAGGTTGCTCTGCATCGTATAAAAAGGAGAGCACGGACCACACCTCGGCCCCGGGCGCGAACAGGTTCAGCAGCACGCCGTAGATCGCACCGGCCAGGTAGATGAGCTTAAAGCCCGCGGAAATAAAGCGGTTTTTGATTCTCATAGAGCCCTCAATCACAAACAGTTCATAAAATACATAAAAGTTTAAAATCTGTTTATATAATATCATCAAATTCCGCGCTTGTCTACCGATATTTCTGACGAAAAAGACTCCGCCGTTTGTGGAAAATAGGGAAGAACTAACGGACGGCGCGTTTATCGGGACGAAGGTTGCGGCATTATCGCGGCGGGGTTTCTCCACCGTCATTTTTTCCGCGGCAGTTCCTCCAGTCGCCGCGCCGGATTGCGGCTTCCCCCATTGCCTACCCGACCCGATATTACAGAAAAGGCCGTGCACGGCGATCCTCGCCGGGACATCCTGCCGAGGCTGTGTTTTTCGCGGGCGTACGTATTCGACAACGTTTTTGTACCCCTGCGGCCGCATTTTTTGGCATCGTGCACCTGTGAATCTATTTGCGGCCTGGAGCTCCGCAATATAACGACGCCGCCGCTATCCGGCAAGTCTGCTCCGCCGCGTCCGGACGCCGCACAGCGGCTGTCCTGGCGGAACACGGCGTTTAGGCCCGCATATACCGTGCGACCACCGTCACTCAACGGATATCGTACAACGGCGGCGTTATCTGGTAGCGGCATGACGCCGCACCTGACCGCGGCTATTCCCCAGCGCGTATCAGCATATACGACGCGCGTATCTGTACCCAAGTCGAAACCCATCTCTACTTCACGGATATCGTATGCGGCGACGTTATTTGTTAGCGGCGTTGTGGCGCCGCGCATGACCGCGGCTGTTCCCCAGCGCGTATCAGCGTGCGTGACGCGCCGCCACCCGCGACTGCTCTCTGTGCGCACGGCACGGCCTGCCAGGTCATCAAGAACCACTACGCCTGTGAATACATTTATAACGCATACAAGGACACGAAAACCTGCGATATTATCGAGGAGGATCCGGTGTTCGGCACCAAGAAGGTGGCAGAGCCCATCGGCGTGGTTGCCGCGTTATCCCCGACGACCAACCCCACCTCCACCGCAATTTTCGAAAAACCCTGATTTGCTTAAAGACCCGCAACGGCATCATCATCAGCCCCCACCCCGTGCAAAGGCCTGCACCATTGAGGCGGCGCGGATTGTGCTGGAGGCCGCAGTGGCTGCCGGTGCGCCGGAGGGCATTATCGACTGGATTGACATCCCCAGCCTTGAAATGACCAACCTGCTGATGGCAGAGGCGGACATTATCCTGGCCACGGGCGGCCCCGGCATGGTAAAGGCCGCTTACAGCTGCGGCAAGCCGGCGCTGGGCGTCGGCCCGGGCAACACCCCGCCATCATTGATGAGACGGCGGATATCCTGCTGGCGGTCAACTCCGTTATCCATTCCAAGACGTTCGACAACGGCATGATCTGCGCATCGGAGCAGTCGGTCATTGTTCTGGACAAGGTTTACAAGAAGGTCAAGGACGAGTTTAAGGCCCGCGGCTGCTACTTCTTAAGCAAGGAGGAGACGGAGAAGGTCCGCAAGACCATTATCATCAACGGCTCCCTGAATGCGAAGATTGTCGGCCAGTCGGCATATAAAATTGCCTCTCTTGCCGGCGTCAGCGTCCCCGAGAGCACCAAGATCCTGATTGGTGAGGTGGAGAGCGTGGACATCAGCGAGGAGTTCGCGCACGAGAAGTTGTCCCCGGTGCTTGCCATGTACAAGGCGAAGGACTTCTCCGACGCGCTGAACAAGGCGGAGCAGCTGATTGCAGACGGCGGCTACGGCCACACCTCCTCTGTGTACCTCAACGAAGTGACGGAGGAAGCGAAAATCAAGGAATTCGCCAACCGTATGAAGACCTGCCGTATCCTTGTCAACACCCCGTCCTCTCAGGGCGGCATCGGCGACCTGTACAACTTCAAGCTTGCACCCTCTCTGACCCTCGGCTGCGGCTCCTGGGGCGGCAACTCCGTCTCTGAGAACGTCGGCGTCAAGCACCTGCTGAACGTCAAGACTGTTGCCATCCGGAGGGAGAATATGCTGTGGTTCCGTGCGCCTGAAAAGGTCTACCTCAAGAAGGGCTGCCTGCCCGTCGCCCTGAATGAACTCAAGGCAGTTATGGGCAAGAAGAAATGCTTCATCGTCACCGACTCCTTCCTGTACAACAACGGCTATACCAAGACCGTCACCGACAAGCTGGACAGCATGGGCATTGCCCACACCACCTTCTTCGATGTTGCTCCTGACCCGACGCTTGCCTGCGCCAAGGAGGGTGCCAAGGCCATGAATTCCTTCCAGCCCGACTGCATTATTGCGGTGGGCGGCGGTTCTGCCATGGATGCTGCAAAAATTATGTGGGTGCTGTATGAGCATCCCGAAGTAGATTTCATGGATATGGCAATGCGGTTTATCGATATCCGCAAGCGCGTTTACACCTTCCCGAAAATGGGCGAAAAGGCTTACTTCATCGCCGTTCCCACGACCGCCGGCACGGGCTCCGAGGTGACGCCGTTTGCTGTTATCACCGACGAAAAGACCGGCGTGAAGTACCCGCTGGCCGACTACGAGCTCCTGCCGAACATGGCGATTGTGGACGCCGACATGATGATGAATATGCCTAAGGGCCTGACCGCTGCTTCCGGTATCGACGCGGTCACCCACAACCTGGAGGCCTACGCTTCCATGATGGCGACCGATTACACGGACGGCATCGCGATTGAATCTTTGAAGAACATCTTTAAATACCTGCCCCGCTGCTATGACAACGGTCCGAACGATCCGGAGGCGAGAGAGAAGATGGCAAACGCCGCTACCATGGCCGGTATGGCATTCGCTAACGCCTTCCTTGGAATCTGCCACAGCATGGCGCATAAGCTGGGTGCGTTCCACCATCTGCCCCACGGCGTTGCCAACGCCCTGTTAATCTGCCATGTGCTGCGCTTCAACGCGGCTGAGGTTCCTGTCAAGATGGGTACCTTCCCGCAGTACGATCATCCGCACACCCTGCGCCGCTACGCTGAAGTGGCGGAGGCCCTGGGCTTCGGCGGAAAGAATGATCAGGAGAAGCTGGACAACCTGATTCAGGGCATTGAGGACCTGAAGGCAAAAGTCGGCATCAAAAAGACCATCAAGGAGTATGGTGTGGATGAGAAGTACTTCCTTGACACACTGGACGAGATGGTCGAGCATGCGTTTGACGACCAGTGCACCGGCGCGAACCCGCGTTACCCGCTGATGAGCGAAATGAAAGAGATGTACCTGAAAGCCTACTACGGAGAATAAGAGGAGGAAACAGACATGAAGCTTGATAAAGTCATTGCGGTAAGAACCGGCAAGACCGTGTATCGGGACGGCGACAGCGCGATAAAGGTGTTCGATGAGGACTACGCCAAGTCCGACGTCCTGAACGAGGCCCTCAATCAGGCCAGAGTGGAGGAGACCGGCCTGCCCATCCCGAAAATTCTCGGCGTCAACATGATTGACGGCAAATGGGCGATTGTCTCCCAGTTCATCAAGGGTAAGACCCTGGCCCAGCTGATGGAGGAAAATCCCGACAAGCGCGACGAGTATATGGAGCGTTTTGTGGACCTTCAGCTGACCATTCACAGCAAGAAGGCCCCGCTGTTAAACAAGCTGAAGGATAAGATGAACCGGAAAATTGACGAGACGGATTTGGACGCCACCAACCGGTATGAGCTGCACACCCGCCTTGCCAGCATGCCCAAGCACACCAAGCTCTGCCACGGCGACTTTAATCCCAGCAACATCATCTGCGGGGAGGACGGCATCGACTATGTCATCGACTGGTCCCATGCGACGCAGGGCAACGCCAGCGCCGATGCTGCCCGTACCTACCTGCTGTTCTGGCTTGCGGGCGATATCGAAGGGGCCGAGAAGTATCTCGATCTGTTCTGCAAGAAGAGCGACACTGCCAAGCAGTATGTCCAGAAGTGGATTCCCATTGTCGCCGCCTCTATTATGTTGTTGCAAAATGCACACCATGTAAAAGCGAAGTGAAATGGCTAAAGCGGCTTTTTATCATTCGTTAAGCCCGCCAGGTAATCAAGGCTGACTCGATGAAATTTCGCAATTTGAACTGCTGCCACAAGCGGGATTTCGGCGCCAGTGTCTCCTGCGGGGAGACACTGAATCGCTCCGCGATGGCGCAAAGCTGGGGTCCCCATGAAGCCTGCTTCATGGGGTAATTCTCGGGGGACCAGTCCCTCGTCGTCGCAAGCCTGCGCATTCATCGCCCCCCGCGCTAAAGCGCGAGGTCTCTTTCGCTCCGCTGCTCCTCCTCTTCCGGCCAAATCAGGATTTGGCCGGGGTTAGTAGGCCTCCCTGCTCGAGGGGGTTAAGGAAACCACTATGCCACTTTACCACCTACTTGGCAGGAGGGAAATAGTCGCTTCTTACTAAACAGAAAAAAACTCCTAATTATGTTGTTGCAAAATGCACACACATAAAAAGCTAATCACTCTCTCTCGCTTGCAACCTGCTTACATTTTTGATTTCCTCCTCTAATAAGAAGCGTTTATACTTTTCAATATATCCCGTTTTTTGACTTAATAATAATTTAAAAACACCATATGGTGTCTAAATCAACACTTTTCAGAATTATCGTGTATACTTTACTTTGATACTATGCTTGAGAGGTGTTATATGGTGACATGATATGAATCACAAAGCGAAAAGTATATTTATAATTGAAGGAGGAAAAAAGGAATGATTATTCGTCAATTTCCCGCGCAGAAGTATGAGACGTTTTTCAAGGATTTGCGCACGGTGAATTTCCGCACCAAATACTGCGCGGCCTACCGGGTGCTGGTCAAATTTGACAAGTGTCTTTACATCCTGTCGTTTCAGCAGGAGAAGCATAGGAAGATTGTGCTGCTGCAAGCCGTTCTGGTCAGAACGCCGGAGGGGATTTTCCGTGCCAGGCTCGTGCTGGAAAACGGCATTTTGGAAGCGCTTTACGACTTGTTGCTTTATCAGGGGATCGATTTTGACTTGCAGCGCGAATTTGCGTTGATGGCTCTCTTTGATAGACAAGTTTTCGATAGCAACATTTCCACCGCTATCGCCATACCACCCGACATAAACGCGCCCAAAGTCCGGGAAAAAGTTGTACCGGAAAGCGGCGCAGCCAGTTAACTGTAAAAACGCCGCACTCCTATCGTTCTGTGGCAAAAACGCTGTCTCACGGCTCGTCGTCGCAAACTGCGCTCTGCATCCTTACCGGCTCTGCCGGAAGGCTGCTCCGCTTCGATTGCTCCTCCCTCTTCCTCCGTGACCGGCTTCGCCTGGGTCACGTCGGATATTGCTCCGTTCCCCGCGCCAGAGGGTGGGTCAAGGAGGGGAGAGTGTCACAGCTTGCGGGTGACTCTCCCCTCCCTTGTGGCTTTCTTTGGGGGAATCAAACCCCCGTTTCTTTTCCATAAAAGAAATGGGGTTTTGAAAAGAATATAAACCCGCTCTGCGGCTTCAAAAGATGCAAAAAACTTTTCAAAAGAAAAACCGCGCTATAATAAAGAAAACGGACGAGAAAAAGAAGGTGCATAACATGACCCAGATCGACGCCCTGCGGCGCATCCTGGACGAGAGCCGGACGCTGTGCGTCTTTACCGGCGCGGGGATCTCCTGCCCCTCGGGAATCCCGGACTTCCGTTCCGAAAACGGCCTGTACCGCACAAGCGGCGGCAGCTACGCGCCGGAGGAGATCATTTCGCACTCCTTTTTCTGGCGCACCCGGAGCTTTTTTTACGCATTTTATAAGGAAAAATGCTCTACCCGGACGCGCGCGCCCGAACGCCGCGCATCACTACTTCGCGGCGCTCCAGACCGACGCGCGGCGGGTCGCCGTCGTGACGCAGAATATCGACGGCCTGCACCAGGCGGCGGGCAGCCGCGAGGTGTATGAGCTGCACGGCAGCGCTTGGCGCAATACCTGTATGGACTGCGGGCGGCGCTTCGGCATGGAGGCCATTACGGCGGCAAACGGCGTGCCGCGCTGCACGGACTGCGGCGGCGTCATCCGCCCGGACGTGGTGCTCTATGAGGAACCGCTCGACGAGGCCGGTTGTCTCCCGCGCCGTCGCCGCGATCCGCGCGGCGGACACCATGGTCGTCGCCGGCACGTCGCTCGTCGTTTATCCCGCCGCGGCGTATGTACGGTATTTTCGCGGGCGGCATCTCGTGCTCATCAACCGCTCCGAAACGTCCTATGATAACGAAGCCGAGCTGACGTTCCATCAGGATATCATCGAGGTCGTGTCCGCGCTGAAAATGCGGTAAAGTCCCGCAAAAAGAGCGATCCCCGCAGGAAAATTCCTGCGGGGGATTTGCCAGGTCAGCAGCCGAATTTTTGACGAAGCTTATCAAGCTCCTGCTGTTCCACAGGCTTGGTCTGATACCAGCCATGGTTCTGCATCTCGGTGAAAATCTCCGACTGAATATCGTGCTCCTCTTTTAAGATGCACAGAAAGTCGTCGCGCAGATTGGTATTCACGCACTCGCCTGCCCAGGTATTATACGTGTCCGTGATATGCTTCTGCGAAGAGGAAATCATCCAAAATGTCCTTCTCGCTCATGTTAATGACGTTATCGGCCATTTTCGTTTCCTCCTTATTTCAGATAACCGACGATGCGGTCATAATGCTGCTGGTGCCGCGACGCGATCTGATCAAGTTTCGTCTTGATAACTGCGTCCGTGCACATTGTCGCCATGCCCCGGTATTTCGCAATCAGCACCTGTTCGCTGCCGAGCTGCTCCTCAAGGGCGGTGGCTTCTTTGGAAGTCAAGTTTGCCATCTTCTTGGTCTCCTCTCCTAGTCGAATCAACCTCAGGCGGCTTTTCCGCCGCCGATGATAGTATGTGAAACGGCGGCGAAAGTATAAGGGATGATTTTGGAAGCCTGTGAAAATTTTGTGGATTCCGGCTCCCAGATTTTCAACAAAAAGACTATAATTTTGATAGACGAACGTGAGATTTTAGTGTATACTATACATGAAAGACGGACGCGTTCCCTGTTATGGGTAATTCTTCCTGTTAAAAGCGGCGTTTGGCTGTCCGGTGCGCCGCAGGATACCGCCGGATGCGGGTTAATCCTCAGCCGCCGTGAATTTGCGGAGGCGGTGCCGTGGGGTTTCTACCTCGCCGCGGCGTGGGTTCAGGAGTCCAGGACTGCGCGGCGCCGTGTGCGCAAGCGGTTTGAGGCGGCACGGCAGAAATTCGTCCGGGACTGCGCGCGCCGCCGGGCACCCGGCATCTTTATAAAATTTGAGTTTGCCCCGTTTCAGGGGCCGGTTTAGGTGGAAACAATGGCTTCATTCATAGTGGAAAGTTTTTAAAGCGGCATAATATGGCAAGCGGCGGCATCGGGCTGCTGCGCTGCACGGGCGAGTTCCTGCGCGCCATGCGCGACGGACTCGCGGGGCGGTCCTCGTCCCTGCTGATGATTCCGACGTACCTCTCCGGCGGCACGGCGGTGCCGCGCGGGGAATCCGTCATCGTCATGGACGCGGGCGGCACGAACTTCCGCATCGCGGCGGTACATTTTGACGACCTCGGCGCGCCCGTGGTCGAAGGGTTCCAGAAGTTCCCCATGCCCGGTACGCAGGGCGCGCTCTCCTGCGGCGCGTTTTTCGACGCGCTTGCGGGCTACATCCTCGAATACCAGGACATCTCGGACCGCGTGGGCTTCTGCTTCTCTTTCCCCACGGAGATCTTACCAAACCGCGACGGGCGCATTTTAGCGTTTTCCAAAGGAAGTCACGGTGCCGGACGCGGCGGGACGTTTGATCGGCGAGGGCGTGAACGCGGCGCTCGTCGCGCGCGGCGCGGCGCCGAAGCAGTTTACCGTGCTCAACGACACCGTGGCCACGCTGCTGTGCGGCATCGGTTACCAGGAAAAAACTCTACGGCGGCACCGTCGGCTTCATCCTGGGCACCGGCACGAACACGTGCTACATCGAATCGGCGGAGGAAATCCGCAAGCTGGAAGGCTGCGAGGGCCGCATGGTCGTGAATATGGAGAGCGGCTGCTACGACGGTTTCCCGCGCGGCGACTACGACCGCGAGCTGGACGCCGCCTCCCAAAATCCCGGCGACCACCTGACGGAGAAAATGATTTCCGGCGCGTACCTCGGCGAGCTCATCACGCGGATTATGCGCGGCGCGGTGTGCGACGGGCTTTTTTCCGAGTACGTCACGGCGGCTTACGACATGTCGCGTGTATACAGTATGATTGAAATTTCCGATTTTATAAAGGGCTCCGGCGCGCTGGCGGAACTTTTTGCCGCGCCGGACGACCACGCGACGCTCTACGAGCTGATCGAGGACTGCCTCGACCGCGCGGCGCGTATCATCGCGGTAAATTTCGCCGCAATCATGACGCAGACGGGCGAGGGCCACGACCCGGCGCGCCCGGTCTGCATCGTCGCGGAGGGGACGACGTTTTATAAAGCGCCGCTTCTGCGCCCGAGGCTTGAACAGTATCTGGACACATTCCTGTGCGGCGAGCTCGGCTTCCACTGCGAGCTCATGCAGGCCGACGACGCCACGCTGATCGGCTCGGCGGTCGCCGCGCTGTTAAATTCATAAGGGAAGATTGGTGAACATGTTATGCTCAAACTAGGACTCGACGGCGTCCGTACCTTTTTGCCGCCCGGCGCGGTCGATTATCAGGCGGCGCTCGGCGCGCTGCGCACCTTAAAGGACGGCAGCGGCGCGGGACACGACTTCACGGGCTGGCTGCGTCTGCCCGAAACCTACGACCGCGCAGAGTTTGCGCGCATCGAGGCGGCGGGACGCCGCGTGCGCGACCGCGCGCAGGCGTTCGTGGTCATCGGCATCGGCGGTTCGTACCTCGGCGCGCGCGCGGCGCTTGAGCTTTGCGCTCCCCGCGCCACAACGAGGCCAAAATGTCCGGCCCGGACGTCTATTTCATCGGAAACGGCATTTCCGGCGACGACATTGCCGAAGTGTTCGATCTGGTGTGCGGGAAGGAGCTCTACATCAACGTCATTTCAAAGTCCGGCACGACGCTCGAGCCCGCGCTGGCTTTCCGCCTCTTCCGGGACTACCTTGCGCGCGTGTATGGCCGCGAGGGCGCGCGTAAGCGGATTCTCTGCACGACCGACCGCGCGCGCGGCGTCTTAAAGGGCATCGCGGACCGCGAGGGGTACGAGTGCTTCGTGATCCCGGACGACGTCGGCGGACGTTACAGCGTGCTGACGCCGGTGGGGCTGCTGCCCATGGCGGCGGCCGGGATTGATATTTCCCGCGTGATGGCGGGCGCGGCGTCGCAGATGGCGCAGTCGCTTGAAGAGAGCGCGGAGAACCCGTCCGTCGTATACGCGGCGGTGCGGCAGGCGCTCTACCGCGCGGGAAAAAAGGTGGAGGTGCTCTCCTATCCGGGTGAAAACGCGCGGTTCCTCGCCGAGTGGTGGCGTCAGCTCTATGGCGAAAGCGAGGGCAAGGACGGCCTCGGCATTTTCCCGGCCTCCTGCGAATTGACCGCCGACCTGCACTCGCTCGGGCAGTACATTCAGGACGGCGAACGAATCCTCCTTGAGACGATGCTGCGCTTTGCGCACAGCACGCGCCGCGTGGTAGTCCCGCGTGCCGAGGGCGACGAGGACGGCTTAAACTACGTCGCCGGGCGCAGTTACGACGAAATTTTCGCCTGCGCCGCGGAGGGCATCCGCCGCGCGCACGTCTCGGGCGGCGTGCCGTGCATGGAGCTTGTCGCGGAGCGCCCGGACGAGAGACGTTCGGCGCGATGGTGTACTTTTTCGAGGCCGCGTGCGGTATCTCGGGGTATCTGCAGGGCGTGAATCCCTTCGACCAGCCGGGCGTGGAGGAGTATAAAAGAACATGTTCGCGCTTTTTGGGCAGGAAGTGACGGGTTTTCGCTGTTTCCTGTGGCCCAGGGGAAACGCGGCGCTTGGTGCGTCCCGTCCGACTCTGTCCGTTTGGCAAGGTACACGGCGGACAGCGGCGTTCCATTCCAGCAAGGCGCTTTCAAGTAAGCGGCGGCGACCGATCGGTGATATGGGTGCGGCGACGGACAGCACCGCAGGTCTTGTCTGGACAGCCCAGAGTGACACGCGTGTATCGGCGCGGCGGCGGCCACGTGGAGGTTAGGCAACGCGTGGAGACCGGCGCGGGGACATCCGATTCCAGCAGGCTGCCTCTCGTCAGCGGTGTTACTTCATCCGACCGGCGAGGCAATAGCGCGGTGCACCCAGACGGCAATCCCGGCAGGCTACGAGAGCGATGACGCAGTACACCCGCATGGCAATCCCGACAGCGTAAAAAGCATGGCAAACCCGATAGGGTACATTGGAAGCGGCGTGATGCCATCTGAGCGCTGGCTCCAACAGACGTGCGGGCAATCGCGCGTGCTGCACGTCTGGCGGCCCCAGGCACGCAGGCAAACGCCATATGCAATCCCGCAGCGTGCGTCGGGTAGCGCAGCGTAATGGATTAAAGAACGGATGCCGGCGCCCCGCCGGTTTACCGGGCGATAGATACTTGGCAGAGAGCAGGAAAGAGAGGATGTAATTATGGAAAATTACCGCGAAGCGTTTGCATATTGGAAGAGCGATCCTTTTTTTGACGAGGCGACCCGCGCGGAACTCGCGGCGCTGACGGACGAGCGCGAGATTGAGGACCGTTTTTACCGCGACCTGGCGTTCGGCACGGGCGGCCTGCGCGGCGTGATGGGCGCGGGCACAAACCGCATGAACCGCTACACGGTGCGCCGCGCGACGACGGGTTTTGCGCAGTTTTTGCTCGATACGTACGGCGGCGCGGCCAAAACCCGCGGCGTCGCCATCGCCTACGACTCGCGCAACCACTCGGCAGAGTTTGCGCGCGAGGCGGCGCTGACCATGGCGGCGGCCGGCATCCCGGCGTACCTCTTCACGATCCTCTCCGCCACGCCGCTTTTGTCCTTCGCCGTGCGGCATCTCGGCTGCGCGGGAGGCATCGTCGTCACCGCGAGCCACAACCCGAAGGAGTATAACGGCTACAAGGCCTATGACGAGACGGGCTGCCAGCTCGGCCTTTGAGGACGCCGCCGCGGTTATTCGCCGCGTGGAGGCGGTGAACGTCGCCTCGGCCCGCGCAATGGACGAACAGGACGCGCGCGCGGCGGGGCTTTTGCGCGACATCGGCCGCGACGTGCTCGACGCCTTCGAGGCGGCGGTCGAGCGGCAGGCGCACGAACTGCCCGCCGGTGCGCGCGCGGCGCTGAAGATCGTCTACTCCCCGCTGCACGGCACGGGCAACGTACCGGTGCGCGAGGTTTTGGCGCACCAGGGCTTTACGGGCGTGCAGGTTGTCGCGGCGCAGGAGAAACCTGACGGCGGCTTTTCCACCGTACGTTCCCCGAACCCCGAGGAGCGCGACGCGCTGCGTCTGGCCATCGAGCAGGCGGAGCGCGAGGGCGCGGACCTTGTGCTCGGCACCGACCCGGACTGCGACCGTGTGGGCATCGCAGTGCGCGGGGAAAACGGCTTCGAGCTTTTCTCCGGCAACCAGACGGGTGCGCTGCTTGTTAACTATGTCCTGTCGCGCCGCGCGGCTTCGTTAAATGCGAAATCCACACTCGTCAAGACCATCGTGACGAGCGAGTTCGGCGCTGACATTGCGAAAAAGCATGGCTTGCAGGTGGTTGATACGCTCACGGGTTTCAAATTCATCGGCGACCGCATGAACCGCTACGAAAAGGACAGAACGCACGACTTCGTCATGGGCTATGAGGAAAGCTACGGGTATCTCTCCGGCACGCATGCGCGCGATAAGGACGCGGTCGTGGCGTCCATGCTCATCTGCGAGATGGCGGCCTATTACCTCGCCGAGGGAAAAACGCTCATTGAGGTGCTCGAGGAGCTTTACCGGGAGTACGGCATGTATCTCGACGTGCTCGACTCCTATACGCTCAAGGGGAAGGACGGCGCGGAACGCATTCGCGCGATCAGCGCCGAGCTTCGCCGTCGCGGCGCGTCCCTCATGGAGGGCGTGACAGAGCTTTTAGACTACGCGCAGGGCGTGGACGGTCTGCCGAAGTCCGACGTTTTGAAGTACCGCTTCCAGGACGGCTCCTGGATGGCGGTGCGGCCGTCCGGCACGGAGCCGAAGATCAAGGTCTATTATTCCGTGCGGCGTCCCACGCGCGCGGAGGCTGAAGCGGCGCTTGCCGCCCGCCGCGCCGTGATGAACGCGCTGATCGAAGCGTAAAATTATGCTCGCGTCAGCCGCGCGGCTGGCGTGGACTTGTGATACCCAGTTCCAATCTTTCTTGTGGAATAACGAAGAGAATAAAAAAACGCCCCGGCGTTCGGAGGTTTTACCTCCGGACGCCGGGTTTTTGCGTTCTGGCGCCCGCGCGAATTAGATGCGGGCGTGATTTCGACAGGTAGCTTTACCATGGTGCGTGACGCGGGCACAGTGTTTGCCGTGGGTCGCGTGGGTTTGGCGCGGGACGCAAGCTTTACGGTACAGGGCCGACGCCTTTGTCCGGAACATGCGGTCTGCCGTGCAGGCGGCGGTTGCGGCATATGCAGGCTTTGCCACAGGCGCGGCCGCGATATCCGCCGGGCACGAAAGCGAACGCGGCCATTCCCAGTTCGTGCCGGCGGCGTGGGTTATTAAACGGGGAGGCGTCTATTCGTCGTCCTCGTCGTCCGAGAGGTCCGCGACGGCGCGCGGGAGAATTTCGCCGGACTTCGTCAGGGCGATCTTCGTCAGCAGCGGGCCGACCAGCTCATAAACCAACACGGCAAAGAGCGAGACGTTGCGAATGAGCGAGCCCTCCGCGCCGAGCACCTGCGCGGCGGTGAGGGACATACCGAGCGCGACGCCCGCCTGCGGCAGCAGCGTGACGCCCAAGTACTTCACGATATTCGGCCCGCACTTCATGCCGCGCGCGGAGAGATACGCGCCAATATACTTGCCGGCCGAGCGCGAGATGATGTACGCCGCGCCGATCAAAACGATCACAATATCGGTAAAAACGCCCAGCTCCAGCTCCGCGCCGCTGAGCACAAAGAAAAGGACGAAAAGCGGCGCCGTCCATTTGTCCGTTTTTTCCATAAGCTCCGCCGAAAAGTCGCAGATATTGCAAAACACGGAGCCCAGCATCATGCACACGAGCAGGGACGAAAAGCCGATATGTACACCGCCGACCTCAAACTCCAGCATGGAGAGCGCGACGGTCAAGAATCACAAACGTGACGGAGAGGCACAGGCGCTTGCTGTTTGAGTGGAACCACTTTTCAAAGAACGTAAAGAGCAGGCCCATGAGGAACCCAAGGACTAAGGAGAGCACGACCTCGAGAAGCGGCTCCGCGAGGATGGCGACCAGGCTAAACTCGCCGTGCACCATGGCCTTCGCGATGCCGAATGAGACGGCGAATACGACAAGGCCGACCGCGTCGTCGAGCGCGACGATGGGCAGCAGGATGTCGGTCAGCGGCCCGCGCGCCTTATACTGGCGCACGACCATGAGCGTCGCGGCGGGCGCGGTCGCGGTTGCGATGGCGCCGAGCGTGATCGCAGCCTCCAGCGGAAGTTTCTCCGGCACAAGGAAGTGGATGCCCGCCAGAACCAGATCAACCAGAATTGTCGCGGCCAGCGCCTGGACAATCGCGATGACCGTCGCCTGGCGGCCTGTCTTTTGAGCTGCGAAAGGCGGAATTCGTTGCCGATCGCGAACGCGATGAAGCCCAGCGCCACCTGGGAAATGATATCGAGCGAAGTCACGGCCTCGTGGCTCACAAACCCGAGCCCCGGAATGCCCAGACGTCCCAGGCAGTAGGGACCAACCAGAATGCCCGCGACCAGATATCCCGTCACGGCGGGCAGTTTCAGCAGTTTTACAACACGCGAGAGCAGCAGCCCGGCGGTCAGCGCCACGGCAATGCTGAGGAGCGTTTCCATAGAGTCATCTTCTTTCCCTTTTCATCTTTACCACCGTGCCATGATAGCACCTTTATGCCGGTTTGTATAGGAGCGAAACTACAAAATTCGAGCCTCTCACCGAATGTTTATTTGTCAAACAAAGCCGAACGGCAGGCAACCTTTGACAAAACGTCCGGTTTACCGCGTTTTTGCCCGCGGTCGGGACAGAATCCGCCGTGCGCGGCGCTCTTTCAAACAGCCGTCTCCGCGTCAGCCCGAGAGGAAAAGTATGTGCCGCACGGGAGAGATATGCGGTGCGCACGTTAAAAACCGCGTGCCGCGCGCGATGGACGCCCACGTATCCGGCGAAACCGCGGCAGGGCGACAAGACGCGCGCGCTCGTCCGGCACCCCAAGCGCTCCGCCGCACAAAACGTACACAACGGCAGGAGGTCCGCGCAAACAGCGCCATACCTTCGGCGCGGGCGCAGTCGTTTTCTTTATAAAATGATTTTGTACGCATGACAGCGCAAAAATTCTGAAAAACGCATCCTTGCCTTTTCAGCGGTTTGGGCTGCTGTTTTGAACAGCGGATTGACTTTTTCTGCCGTCCCCGCTTAAAAAAACAAACGGATACGGCGTTTGAAAACAAAACAGCTTCCGGTATACGCCCTAATAAAACAAAGCGTTCCGCCGGCGCTTATAAAGCGAAAAAAGCAATTTACGTCTTTACGTTCAAAAAGTATCCCGATCCTCCGCTATCCTTGCTTATGACAGATATAGGAAAATAAGGCACTATCTTAATCCCGCGGAAACCAAAGCTTTTTCGGTACATACAGCCCGATCTTGCCCAAACGCCGCGCGGGAAAGATTTTCGCCGGGCATAAAATTCCCAATCCTGCCGCATACTAACGCCGAGGTGATTTTATGATAACGTTTAACCAAAAAGAACAGTCGCTTTTAAAGGATTTGACGTCCCAGGAACAGCTCTGCGTGGAGAAGTACAACAAATATGCGTCAAACGCGTGCGACGGCGGTTTAAAAACCTGTTCACCGCGATCGCGCAGGTGGAACAGCACCATCTGGACACGCTGAACCAGATCTCGTCCGGCACCGTGCCGCAGACGGGTGGCGGCGGCGGCTCGAAGCCCACGGCGCCGACACAGCCCGCACCCTATAACGAGCAGGACCGCAAAACGACCAGTACCTCTGCCACGACGCGCTTTCCACGGAAAAGTACGTCTCCGGCGCGTACGATACGTCGATCTTTGAGTTTGCGGACGAGAACGTGCGCAACGCCTTAAACCATATCCAGAAGGAAGAGCAGGAGCACGGCGAGCAGCTTTACCTCTTTATGTCCGCAAACAACATGTATCAGCAGTCCTGAATAAGCCCCGGCACTTGATACCCCCAAAAAGGCCGCGGACGGTTTGACGCCGTCCGCGGCTTTCCCCTTTCGGGCGCGGGAACGCCGCCGCGCCGTCCGGCCGCCGATTCGGAATCCATCCGCATTTTTATCATTTACCATAAAATCGGCCTCCTGCTCTTGATTTTTTAGGCTATGCGTTACAATAGTAACTGTAGTAAGCTGTAAATACAGCAAAGATAGAAAGGGGATCAACCATGCTCAGAGTCAAAATTCTCGGCGCCGACGGGTCCTTTGTGACCCGCGACGAAATCGTGTCCCTGTACGCGAGCGATATGGACTATGTTCCGTACATACGCAAGGCTTCCATCGACTACGACGCGACCATCAACCTGGAAGTCCCGCAGGGCCCCGTCATTCTCCACGCGAAACTCCGCGTCCCCGGCTATGGCTACGGCATGTGGATCATGTCCGATAACTGCGGCGAAGGCTACGGCCCGGACGCCGAGGTGGATTTCATCCACGACGCGGCGGCCTCCCGTGTGCATGAGGTCGAAGTCGTGCTCGGCACGAAGGAATTCGACCCGACGCCCAAGTGCCTCTCCATGCTGCGCGACGCAAAGAGCCTGCTGACCCTCGCTGAAGCGAACCCCGCGAAGGCTCCGGCTTACAACATGCTGGCGCTCGCCTCCGCGATGGAGCGGCGAGCTCGCGGTCGTCGAGCGCGCGCAGGCCAGAATCCGCAAAACCGGGCGTCGCGACGATATCCTTTTCGGCGCGGGCGGTTTCAGCTATCCCTACGACGGCGCCGTCGGCTGGCGCAAGCGCGGCGTGAAGGCTCCCGATTATAAGGGCCTGCCGTCCATGAAGGAGAACTTCGACAGTGTCTTTAACTATGCGACGCTGCCCTTCTACCTCGCCGACCTCGAGCCGGAGTACGGCAAGCCCGACTTCTCGTACCTCGACCACTTGCAGGACGAATTTGAGAAGGCCGGCATCACCACGAAGGGCCATCCGCTGTGGTGGGCGCATACCGCCGGTATGCCCGCGTGGACGAAGGACCTCAAGTGGGAGGACGGCTCCATCAAGCGCGAGATTGACCGTACCATCAACCGTACCGTCAAGCGCCACAAGGGCCGCATCCACTATTATGACGCCATCAACGAAAACCACGACTGGTGCAACTCCTACAACCTCACGCAGGACCAGCAGACCCTGATGACGAAGTACTGCTGCGACGCCATGCACGAGGCCGATCCGGACGTCCACGCCGTCGTGAACACCTGCTTTATGTTCGGTGAAAACGCCGCCGACGGCCGTACTCAGTGGGGTCCGTCGTGGGATCGCAACCTTGTCCCGTACACCGCGATTGAGAAGCTCGAGGAGCTGGGCACGCAGTACGAGGCCATTGGTATGCAGCTTTATAACCCGGCGCGCGACATGCTCGCCATTGATAAATGTACGACCGCTTCAAGAAGTTCGGCCGCCGCGTCCATCTGACGGAGCTCGGCGTTCCGTCCTTTGAGAAGGACGTCCGCCCGAACACCACGCCCGGCGACATCTACTGCCTCCAGTATATGTACTACGGCCTGTGGCACGAGATGGGCTGGAACGAGCGCCTCCAGGCCGACTGGGTCGAGCAGTTCTACACCGTTACGTATTCGCACCCGAGGTAGAGGCCATTACCATGTGGAGCATGTCCGATCCCGGTTATGTGCCGGCGTCCGGCCTCTTCACGGAGGAATTTGAACCGAAGGAGAGCTTCTTCCGTCTGAAAGAGCTGGAGAAGTCCTGGGGTTTTGATTTCGGCAAGAAATAAGGGTTTGTTTTTTAAAAGAGGAAGCCGCGGCTTCCTCTTTTTTGTGTTTAGAGGCTTGTCCCAAGCGGGGGATTAAAATATTTTTAAGCATCCATACGGGGGCTTAAGAGCGACTTTTTAAGAACCTATGCGGGGTTCTTAAGAGGAAGTTTTTCCTATGCGGGATTCTTAAAATCGTACATTTCAAAACCCCATTTCTTTTTTTGTGTCCGCCGAGCGAATCGGAGATTCGATCGGAAAAGGAGGAGCGCGGTAGCGGCGACTGCCCGTCGGTCAGACGGGCGGAGCTTAGCGGACGCCGCGACGACGCAGAAACGGGGTTTTGGATCCCCAAAGAAAAGGCGATTGGGGGAATTTCCGTTATTCCCCAAACCCCCTTACCTGCGAGAGAGTGTCCCGACTGCTGAATGATGTAAGATGGTATTTCTAATAGAGAACCGCCTCATCCTATTTTCCCTGCCCAGCGGCGTCGGAACGCGCAGGTATCAAGTTAACCTTTGGCATATTTGAGACTTCAAAGGATACTTCTAAGCGGTAGTTAGTTAAAATAAATAATACTAAAAAACTCCTTATCACTAACAGTTGTTGGTATATTCAAAATAATAATCTGTTAAACTGCCCATATCACACAAATATCGACGGCAAGTCCGTATGCAAAGATAAGGAGGCTAAGGATGATAGATAAAATTGTTATTATTAGAAAGCGCAAAGAAATAGAAAAAGAGTGTTTTCAATTTTAATCAAAACGGAAATCATAGATAAACTCGACAAACTGTCAACTGAATCAGGCCTATCCAGAAATGCGCTCATTGAAGAAATTTTATGTTACGGCGTTGATAATATTCAATTTGAGTTTGAGTAGCGAAATCTTTATCCCGCACTTGTATAATTTTTGGAACCCAGATGGTTCTGTTACAAAGCAGTCGTCCTACGGCACGGCGGCGCCACGCCGCAAAAAGGAGCGCACCTTCGGTAACTTTCCGATAGATGCGCTTTTTTTACAACATCCGGCAGCGGGGTTCCTCTCCTGCCGGTGAGGGGGTCCGGGGGACACGGAAGTCCCCGGACGTCTTTTTGGAGTCAAGAACCGTTTCTTTTGACGGAACAAAAAGAAATGGTTCTTGAAAACGTTCCCTAATGTGCCCTTTTTCAAGGCACATTACAGCGGTTTAAACTTGTTCACTTCCTCAATAAACAGCCGGTCAAGGTCCGAAAACCGGTAGTCCTTGCGGTAAATGAGCATATCGCGGTAGACCTTGCGGTTGGCCGGACACTGCCGCTGCACCAGCCCGAACCGCTCCAAAACGCGCGGCGGGATGGGCGACACCCACATAAACGTGCGCGGGTTCTCGCTCCAAAAGGTCCATCTGCGAGCCGCGCTCAAAGACAAAATCCGTTTGCCCACAAACTCCGAAAGCTCCGCCTTTTTTCGCGTCGAGCTGCGGCAGCGACGGCACAAACGGGTCGGCGTGCGCGATCTCCACATAGTCCGCGAGGTCGGTCAGCTCGATATTCTCCTTCTTAGCCAGCGGGTTCTGTCCCGACATCACGAGCAGGTAGGAAAACTCCATTATGGGCTCGCTTGTCAGACCCTTTCGTAGAGTTCTGTTTTAAAGTGCTGCTCGAAGGGCTTCTGATACCGCAGAATGCCCAGCTTATAGTCCGCCTGGAGGATGTTGTTGATCACGCGCAGGAGTTCGTCTCCTTGTAAATCAGCTCCGCGGGCTTATCCGGGTCAAGTTTCTTTGAAAATTCCGTAAAAGCCGCGGAAATATAACTCGCGCGCGGGACGGAAATCGAAAAGCTCTGCTTTTCCGTGCGTGCGTTTTTATAAAGCGCTTCCACCTCGTCGATCTGCGCGAGGAGTTTTTTTTGCGTATTGCAAAAACTCCTCGCCCTGCGGCGTGACGAAATCCTTTCGACGTGCGCTTGAAAATCGTGATGCCGAGCGGCTCTCCAGCTCGCGGATCGCGCGGCTCAGATTCGGCTGCGCCATAAAAAAAGATTTTCCGCCGCACGGTTGATTGAGCGCGTTTTTTCCACTTCCACTGCGTATTTAAGATGCAAAATATTCATAGTACTTCCTTTTCCGCGCGATGATCGCCCATCCAAAACTGGTAACATTACTTCTCTTATAGTTTTACCATAGTTTACTTTTCTTTGCAACCCGCACGCAAAGGATACGCCCGCGCGCCGTGAAAAATTGTCAGCTCATCTCTTCCTGCGGCAACGGACTGGACGACCGGCGGCGTTGTTCCTTTTCCCGCGCCCGCCAGCTGAAAAACCCATAACAATCGTTTAAAAGAAACATGCCGAAGCACACGGTCATCGGCGCGTACGTGATCTGCTCGATCGACGCCAGCACCCAGAGCACGATCAGCACAATATCGTTTGCGGCGTAGGCCAGCGCGTAACAAGAATTTCGGCGCAGCGTGAGATAGGACGCCAGGAAGCTGGTCGCGATGGAGAGCGTACTGACGCCCAAGTTCGGCGTATCGAAGGCGCGCAGGATGAAGTAGAACACGAACGTCACGGCGGCGGTCAGGACGATCATGAGGACGGTCTCGCGGCCTGAGAGCCGGTGGATTTTCACCTCGTTTTTCCCTTTTTCCACAGGATGCCGCAGCCAGGTCACGACAGACATCGCGGCGATCGGCGCGGTCATGCCGAGGTAAGTAATCATCTCGCCGTAGTACCGGAACTGGTACGACGTTACGGCATAGAGCGCGCTGAAGAGCACGGTCAGCACCTG